>Ga0224555_1000008_pt1 | contig 234963 bp, 234 predicted proteins | sample 714S23034metaG_FD_180687 | JGI IMG/M metagenome (GOLD analysis project Ga0224555, IMG submission 180687) | Peat soil microbial communities from Stordalen Mire, Sweden - 717 S2 30-34 | ecosystem: Environmental > Terrestrial > Soil > Wetlands > Peat | place: Sweden: Norrbotten County, Stordalen...
TCACCTCACGCCGCCGCCAGGTCCTCCCCCAGGTGGTCGGAAACCCCGAACTGGGTGGTCGGATTCAGCCGATCCGCCTGGTCGGATTCAGCCGAACTGGGTGGTCGGATTCGCCGAACTCCGCACTTGCGACCGCGGACGGCCAGGATCCGTGAGCCGCGAACGCTGACGCCGAGGCGGGTGAGCCCCGCCACCAGCGGGTTGAAGACGTGGTTCGCGAACCAGTGTCGGGTGGGTGTGGGGGACATCGACTCTCCCGATTGATGCATCCATCAGTTTGCAGGCGAAAAGAAGTCTGCTGGAGCTGCTCAGCCGTCGGCAGCGCTGTTCACGGTTGCGTGCTTCGCCTCCCAGAGCGCGGCACACAGCTCGGGGAGACCGAGGACGGTAGTGACGTTGGCGAGCATGCCGAAGGCGAAAAACTCCGCCCCCTCGCGCGGCGATGCGCCGCTCAAGCGACTGGTCACCTCCAGGAAGCCGCGGCCAGAGCAGGCACAGAAGGCTTGGAAGCGGCTCAACTCCCCGGTGTAGGCGGCGATCGTCGTCAGCCTGGTGCGGCGGCCCAGCTCCAGCCACGGGAGAAACTTGGTGACCGCCTCGGCGAGCGGAACAGACGTCACGGCGGTCCGGGCAGGCAACGACTCCATACTCATCGGGCAGAGCGCTGGTGATAGCTCGTTGTTCAGCTCGGGCGAGTCGAATCGACGCTCGAGCCACTCTTCGAGCAGCGGAACCGCTGACATCAGGGAATAGGAATTCCATAGACGGCGTAAACACCTTCGCGACCGGGAATCCTGACCTGCACTGTCATGGGATCGAAGCCCGCTGTCGCAATGATGGACAACATCTCGCGCACCCCACGCTGGAAGAGTGATGGCCACACCCTTTCAACGAAAGCCTGCTGAGGACGCTTGTTGAGCATATTACCGACTAGGATCATGCCTCCCGCTCGAACTATGTCCCCCACGTCGGAAAGGAGTCTCTGGATGGGTCGGCGCCTAACCAACCCCGTCTTCCTATCCCTCAATTCAGATGGTACCCAATCCACTAGCCCTAACAGATCGACCACGTCTACGCTTCCGGGCTTGATGTAGCTCGTCAGTCGATGTCTAAACAGATCCCTATGATAGAGGATAACGCGATCCTCGACGCCCTTGCTTCGTGCCAGAGATGCTGCAGTGGCGAGAGCCATTTCGTCGCTATCAATGAGGAGGATCGTCGAGATAGGCGTGCCACCCTGATCGAGCGATCTGGCCATTTCGTATAGAGGATTAGCAGCGCCGCAGGTCAGGCTGGCGGTCACCACCCCCCTCTTCGCAGAGTGCCCAGGTCTTGATGACATGTGCTCACGCGCCATGTTGATGGCTGTGTCAGCTCGGGTTTGGACGGCACGAGAGTCAATGACGCCAACCAGGAAGTCTCGTGAGCTTGGAAACGCATCAGTGTGGTCTGACATGGGTGTGGATGCGTACGCAACGTACTTATCAAGAGCGCTCTGGGCCTCCTGGTCTCCACGCCTGCTTCTCAGTCGTTCCATGGAACTCAAACCATCAATTATGGGTTCATGAAAGACAGACGGGTCTAGCCCGTCGGCTAGAGTGGTGGTTGTGCCGGCGGCGTAAAGCGTTTGAAGAGCTAGCGCGTACTTGGCGAGTCGAAACCAAGTCGCGCCCGCGGGGTGCAGGGACGGCTCAAAGAGTATGTCGGTGCAGTTTGGAAGCTTACTGAGCTGAGCAATCTCCTCATCAACAGCCGCTTGGACCTGGGTGGAAAGCTCATGACGGGGCGGCGTGTCAACAATCGTTACGTCGTAACCTTCGTGCTGAAGAGTCTGAACCTCATGCTGTATGTGAGGGTGCATGTTTACGCGGGCGTCGGTATAGACGTCTTCGGTTCGACATCGAGCACGAGTTGCTGCTCGTCTCAAGAAATGCGCCACCGCGGCTTGCTTTGGCGACGGGTAGATTGGTAGAGAATCTCGGATGATGATGCCCTCGTCACGAAGTGCAACGAGCTTCCTCAGTTCATCAGCGTTGCCCTCAGTCATCGCGCAGTCCCTTAGGTGCGGCGAGCCTCTACCGCTGACCGGCGAGTCTAGCAAGGAGCCAACACGTGCGGTTGACGTTTACGAGTGAGGAACGGGCCTCCTGACGGCCCTGACCTCATGGGAGGTACCGTGAGAGGCAGGTCGCAAGGCTGCCGCCGCGGTGTGCTGGTCGGCCCTGGCGACGTCAGACCAACGACCTCCGAGGCGACGATTTGTCGCAAGAGAGCAGGGACATTTCGCAGGGGAGCGGGGAGATATGGGAGTAGCGGAGGGGCCGAGCGCTCTGGCGTAGTACCCGGGCGACGCCCGCTGGAAGGCGCGCAGGAGGTCGCGGTAGAGAGCGGTCACCTCCGGGGAGCCGCGGCCGCAGCGGGCACAGAAGGCTTGGAAGCTGCTCAGCTCCCCGGTGTAAGCGGCGACCATCGCCAGGCGCCGGGGTCGGGAGCTGTGCCGCCTCCGTGCCGAGAGCCGGCCGTGCATACGTGCTGCATCCAGTGAGATTCCCCAACGCTGGGCCAGCCCAGTGCCCCTGTGGCTTGAGCGCTCCGCGGCAGGGATGGGACCCTGCCAGCATCCACGCCGCAGCGGCGCACGCTACTGCAAGCCTACTTCAAGCCCACTGACAGAATCTGAAATGCGTCGGTCCAAGGCCCGCGATCGCCCGGTTTCGTATTCGAAATCGCGCTGTTTCTGAGCAACGCCTTGGTAAGGCGTAGGTCGTGGGTTCGATTCCCACCTTGGGCTCCATCTTCCTCACCGTTGTATGGACTCTTGCCGACTGATGGGCGGCCACCGAGAGGACGGGTCCGATCTGCCGGGGGCCAAGCCCCAGAGTTCAAGAGGTAGCGCTTGGCGGCCACTTCTCCCTGCCAGATTGAGCTCAGCCTCTCCGGCGCGGCAACCGCCGCAAGGACAGCCGCATGAGGTGGGCACATCGGGTCCGGCCCTTCGCGCTCGAGTGAGTTCAGCGTCGCCCACCTCAGGCTGACAGTTTCGCCCCTGAAGCGCCTGAGCTGCCCCGTCTGCTGCCCGAACAATCGTTCGTCGTGCTCTCGCGGCTGGAAAGGCACCTCACCAAGGTGATCGCGGAGCCCGGTGGCTGGTTCGCCGAGTCCCTTGAGGCTGCGCGCCCGCGCTCGCTCAGTAGAGCAAGGTTCCCCAAGACCCGCTATCCCGCTCAGGCACTCGACCGCTTCTCCGCGGCCTTGCGGTCGAAGATGGCGATGACCTTTTCGAGCTGCAGACCTTTTGTCTCGGGCAGGTACCGAGCGATGAACACGATCGCCACCACGGCGAGGAAGGCAAACCCCACCATCACCCACGCCAGTCCGAATCGCTGGTTCAAGGTTGGGAAAAGCTCGATGATCGCGAAGTTGGCGAACCAGTCGACACTCGCGCCGATCGCAGCTGCACGGCCGCGAACGCCGGTGGGGAAGTACTCGCCTTGGATCAGCCAGCCCGTACCGCCCACCCCGATCGCGAAGGAGGTGATGAAGAAGGAGAAGCCGACCATGACCACCACGGTCTTCGGCACCCCGGTCATGAAGGCCACGCCCAGCGCCGCGAGCAGGATGAACGCCATCATTCCCATGTAGCCGCCGAGGGCCAGTGGCCTGCGGCCCATCTTGTCGATCCAGCGGAAGCCAAAATAGGTCGCGACCACGTTGACTGCGCCCAGGATGGCCGTGACCTCGACCCCGGCAATCGCCGCACTGATCGCGGTGGATGTCCCACCTTTGAAGAAGTTCGAAAGCAGCTGCGGACCATAGTAGAACGGGACGTTGATTCCCGTGATCTGTTGCAGGATGAAGAAGACGCAGACGACCACCAACGCTCGGCGTACACCAGGGGTCCATAGCGTCTTCTTCCGCCGCGCTCGCTCGCGCTCGCTCGAGGCGAGTTGGGCGCATGACTTCTGCACCTCCTCCGCGGACATGTCTATCCCCAGCAGTTTCAGCGCCCTTCCCGTCTCGGCGACGTGGCCCTTGAGCATGGACCATCTCGGCGATTCCGGCATTCGAGCCCGCAACGCGAGACCGACGAGCGCGGGGAGCGCGCCCAGGCCGAGCATCAGCCTCCACCCCGAGCTCGTGGCCGAACCAGGCGCGAGCTTGAGGATCACCAAGGCGACGATGTAGGAGACGAGAATCCCCACGGTGATCATCCATTGCTGGATCAAACTGAGCGAGCCTCGTCGGCTCCGCGGCGCAAACTCTGCGATGTACGCGGTGGCGATCGCGGAATCTGCTCCGATCGCAAGCCCGATGAGCGTACGGGCACTGAGGAGCATGCCGGCATTCAAGGCCGCCGCCGACAGGATGGCTCCGACTGCGTAGATGACGACATCGACTATCAGCAAAGACTTCCGCCCGAAGCGGTCAGTCAAGGGGCCGGCCGCGAGGGCTCCCACCGCAGCCCCGAGGGACGCCCCGGCCACGAGGTAGCCAGTCGCGAAGGAGGACAGGTGATAGGGGATGAAGGGCAGCGCCGAGCCGATGTTGGAGGTGTCGTACCCAAACAGGAACCCACCAACGCAGGCAAGCAGCGCCAGGTACCAGTAGAACGAGCTCGGAGGGTTGGAGTCGAGGGCGGCGAGCACCCCCTCCGCCGGTGGCTGCTCGGCCCTGGCTGGGGTGGTCATCTGCGGGCTCCTGTCCCTCCGAATCGATCACTCGAATCCTGGCTGGCGGCGTGTTCCGAGTCAAGAGACTTGGACAGATTGGGCTGGGAATAGGCTGGGGATGCGGACCGCTCGAGAGGCGGGAACGCAGCGTGCAGGGCGAACCAGGCGAGTGCGCCGAGCGCGTGGATACAGGAAGGCCTGAGAGGCCCACGAGAGGTACCGCCTGACCACCCGCCCCGGCCGAGTTGAAGGTATCCGCCGTGGACGCGACTGCCGGAATGGATTCAGGATACCCGAGCGTGGAACGGAGGAAGTTGGCGATCGGGGTCGGCGGCGCCGTGGGGTGGTGGTGGAGGCGGGCCTCAGCCGGCGTCCACCGAAGCCACCTCAGGTGTTCGTGTTGTCGGGGGGGACGACGGCCGGATTCGGAAGCGGAGCAGCGGCGATGTCCGAGTGTGGCTGTTCCGGGCAGTGAGCGCCGAGCGTGTACGCTGTCATCGATAGTGACCCGTATGCGCATCCATCCACGAGCACATCAGCGGTCGAACCGGCGGCGCCGGCCAGTCCGGCGATATACAGAAGCGGGATGAAGTGGTCCGGAGTGGGAACCGCGGCATGGAAGTCGGAGTGGTCGCGCAGGCCGACGATTCCCGCTGGTGAGGTGGTCAGATGCTCTCGGGCTGCGTCGTCAAAGCGGTGGGCCCAGTCGAATCCCCCGTCAGGCTGATTCCAGTCGATGCGACGCAGATTGTGGACCACGTTTCCGCTCCCGATGATGAGAACGCCGAGTTGGCGCAATGGCGCGAGCTTCGCACCCAGCTCGAGGTGGTACTCCAACGGTCTGTCGGCGTTGATGGATAGCTGGACGACGGGGATGTCGGCCTTGGGAAAGGCGTGCAGGAGCACTGACCACGTGCCGTGGTCGAGGCCCCAGCTGTCGTGGTCGAGCCCAACCCAGGTCGGTTTGACGATCTCGGCGACCTCCGCGGCGACGGCGGGATCACCGGGCGCCGGGTACTCCACCGCAAAGAGCTCATCGGGGAATCCGTAGAAGTCGTGGATCGTCTTTGGCCGGGTCATGGCGGTGACGGCCGAGAAGTTCACGTACCAGTGCGCGGAGATCACCAGGATGGCGCGCGGCCGCGAGCTGGAGCTGCCGAACGTTCGCCATGCCTCCGTGTAGCCGTTGTGTTCGAGGGCGTTCATTGGACTTCCGTGACCCAGGAACGCCGCCGGCATCGTCTCAGCAGGCATCGGGCGGGACCCCTTCGTTGACCGGGAGCTTGATCAGCTGCAAGGCGATGATAACGGCCGTTCGCGGCGTCAGGCACACGTCCCGGCGACGCCGAACGTCCTCCGCATGGATGATGGAATGGTGGCGTGGGGCGACGCGGGGGAGCATGACGGTCCGGGTGACACCGGTGGGCGAGCGCCTGCTCCGGATCCCACCGCTCCGCCCCCGCGGCCACGCGATGACGACGCCATGCACCCGGCCCGGCAGCTCCGTCGCGGCCAGTGGGACCGCCCGGTCGACCCATTCGCAGCCTGGGATGCGTCCGGCGGGCCGGCCAAACCCATTGCCGGCCACGCCTCCACCCGGGCGCACCGCCATCCCCCGGCCGCCGGGGACGCCCGCGGGGGCGGCGCGCCCAGCCTTGGCGGTGGGGAGCTCGCCCGGCCTTCGCACCGGCGCAGGCGCACGACCCTGATCGCGGTGCTGGGGCTGGCGATCGCCGTCGGCGTGGCCTCAGGCGCCGTCGCCCTCTTCACCCAGAGCCACCCGGTCTCCCTCCATGGCCCCACCGCCGTGGTCCCGGCCGCGCCGGCCGGTGACGGGATCGGGAACCTTCGCATGTTCAGCGCGAGCACCGGGTGGGCCCAGCGGCTGGAAGGCGGTGCCGTCCTGCACACCACGCGTGGCGTGGAGCACTGGACGGCCGCATCGCCTCCCTCGGGGGACCAGATCCTGGCGGTGGCCTACGTCGATGCCGAGACGGCCCGGGTGCTCACCGTTCCGAGCGATGCGGGGTCGCAGACGACGGTGCAGTCGTGGGGCACAACGGATGGCGGAGCCACCTGGATCGATGAGGGCAGCTTCGCCGTCCAGGGCTTCAGCGCGGCGGCCGGCGGAGCGCTGGACTTCATCGACCCGGAGCACGGCTGGTACTCGCAACTCGAGGCGGCGGTCGGGTTGGCGGGCACCGCGCTCTTTCGCACTGTCGACGGAGGCGCCCACTGGATCGAGGCGGCGGTGACCGGCGGCGGCACCCCGGCCGCGAGCGGGTCTGGAGCCATCCCGAGCGGCTGCGACGCGCTGACAGCGACCTTCGCCACCGCCTCCATGGGGTGGATGACCGGCACCTGCCTGACCGCCCCGGCGCCCCTCTACGTCACCCGGGACGGCGGGATCACCTGGACCGCCCAGCCGCTGACGTCGCTTCCCGCCTCGCCGGCCGGTGGAACCTCCTTCCCCGCGGTGTTCACCTCACCGGAGAGCGGCACCCTGCTCACCGAGAATCAGAGCCTGACCGGGGTGAGCACCTCTCTCTTTGCGACCGCTGACGGAGACAGTTCCTGGCTGCTGCGCTCCACCAGCGAGGGGGCACCGGTCGCGGACGACTTCCTGGACGCCGATCACGGCTGGCTGGTCACCGCCGGCGACGGCACGGCAGGAGGCACAGACCTCTACACCACCGACGACGGGGGGATGACCTGGACACGTCTGGGTGCCTTCCCCTACGTGGGCCTGAGCCTCGACTTCCTCACGACCAAGCTGGGCTGGGCGTCGGAGGGGCTCAGTCAGCAGGACGGCGCCCCGGCCTACCTCGTCCAGACCGGCGACGGGGGGCGCACCTGGACGGGGGTCGTGCCGCAGCTCGCGAGCCCCTCGCCCGCCCCCTGACCCGGCAGCCCCACCCTACCGGGGGCTGTCCTCCTCGTCGCCGGGCTCCGGCCCCTCCGCCTGGTGGCGGAACTGGGTCTGATACAGCTGGGCGTAGAGGCCCTCGCGTCCGAGCAGGTCGTCATGCGTCCCCTGCTCGACGATGCGGCCCCCGTCGACGACGAGGATCAGGTCGGCGTCGCGGACCGTCGACAGCCGGTGGGCGATGACGAGCGACGTGCGGCCGGCGAGGGCCACCTTGAGCGCCGCCTGGACGGCCGCCTCCGACTCCGAGTCGAGGTGTGCGGTGGCCTCGTCGAGCACCACCACGTCGGGAGCCTTGAGGAGCAGCCGGGCGATCGCCATCCGCTGCTTCTCCCCACCGGAGAGCCGGTATCCCCGGTCGCCGACGAGGGTGTCCAGCCCCCCGGGCAGGCTCTCGACCAGGGAGAGGATCTGCGCATCGGCGAGCGCCGCCAGCAGCTCGGTCTCGGTAGCGTCCGGCTTCGCGTAGCTGAGGTTGGCACGGATGGTGTCGTGGAACATGTGCGCGTCCTGGGTGACCAGGCCGATGCCCGCGTGCAGCGAGTCGAGGGTGACCTCGCGCACGTCGAGCCCGTTGATCCGCACCGCGCCGCCGAGCGCGTCGTAGAGGCGGGCGACGAGGTGGGTGATGGTCGTCTTGCCCGCGCCGGAGGGTCCGACCAGGGCGACCAGCTGACCCGGCTCGGCGCGGAAGGTAACGTTCGAGAGCACCTGCGTGGAGGGCGGGTGCTCGAGCACGGCGACGGACTCGAGCGAGGCGAGCGAGACGTCCTTCGCGTCGGGGTAGGCGAAGTCGACGTGGTCGAATTCGATGGTCGCCGGGCCCCGTCTCAGCACCACGGCGCCGGCGCGCTCGGTGATCATCGAGGGAAGGTCGAGCACCTCGAAGACCCGGTCAAAGGAGACCAGCGCGGTCATCACGTCGACGTTGGCGTTGGAGAGCTGGGTGAGCGGCCCGTAGAGCCGGTTGAGGTACGCGGTCATGGCGACCAGGGTGCCGACCTGGAGCGTGCCGTGCAGGGAGAGCAGGCCGCCCCACCCGTACACGAGGGCCGTGGCCAGCGCGGCGGTGAAGGTCAGGGCCACGAAGAAGACGCGGGCGTAGAGCGCCTGGACGACGGCGATGTCCCGGACCCGCCCGGCGCGGGTCGAGAAGACGGCGTCCTCGTCGCCCGGCCGGCCGAAGAGCTTGACGAGGAGGGCCCCGCTGACGTTGAAGCGCTCGGCCATGGTGGTGTTCATCTCGGCGGCGAGCACGTAGCCCTCGCGGGTGATGGCGCCCAGGCGGCGCCCCATGTAGCGAGCCGGGAGCGCGAACAGCGGCAGGATGGCGAGCGCGACCAGCGTGATCTGCCACGACAGGATGAACATCGTCGTCAGCACCATGGCCACGCTGAGAGCGTTGCCGACCACCGAGGAGAGGATGTCCGAGGTCGCCTGCTGGGCCCCGAGCACGTCGTTGTTGAGCCGGGAGATGAGCGCCCCCGTCTGCGTGCGGGTGAAGAAGGCGATCGGCATCCGCTGGATGTGCGAGTACACCCGGGTCCGGAGGTCGTAGATGAGCCCCTGGGCGACGCGCGCCGAGCAGACCTGCTCGCTGATCGACAGCGCCGCGTCGAGGACCGCCAGGCCGGCGATGACCAACGCCAGGGTCACGATGAGGTGGGCGCTGTGACCCAGGATGCCGTTGTCGATGATGGCCCGGTAGATGAGCGGGTTCGCCACCCCGATGGAGGAGTCGACGATGGTCAGCCCAAAGAAGAGGGCGAGGATCCCCCGGTAGGGCTTGAGACAGCGCAGGATCCTGCGGAACGTGCCCTTGGGCACCTTGGTGCCCACCACCGAGGGGTCGCGGATGAGCGACCGCATGGGACCCCCGCGACCGCCGCCCATGCCACCGCCGCCGCCGAGGCCACCGCCGGGACGCATCATCGGATCACCTCTCCCTCGCCGCGGCGGTCACCCGCCCGGACCGAGCCACGGTAGCTCAGGGCGGCGGCCGCACCATGCGGAGCAGAGGTGGGCTCGGTCGGGTCGGGGGAACCTACCCGTTCCCCGCGAGCGCCGGATCCGGGGACACGCCGAACCCCCGACGGGCCCTGGCCGCGATCGCCTCGGCCAGGCGGGCGGTCGCGGGGATCTCCTGCGCCACCTCGTCGAGCCCGCGCCGTCCCACGCAGAACGCCCAGCAATCGAGGACGATCGGGCGGGTCTGCATCGCGGAGGCGAGGTGCGCCAGCTCCGGCGGCTCGGGCGTGAGATGCCGGCGGTAGTGGGAGACCACCACGTCGACGAGCCTCAGGTCGCGGGCCCCCGCGGCCCACAGCAGGAAGGCCAGCGACCAGAGCCGCGGACCACGCCCGGCACCCGTCCAGTCGACCATCACCAGGCTGTCCTCCGGCGTCCGGACGGCGTTGAGGGGTACGAAATCCGGGTGAATCAGGGCCTGCGGTAGGCCGTCGCACCCGTCGGCCCGCTGGAGCTCCTCGCGCAGGGCGGAGTGGAGGGCAACGTCCGCTGGAGGCACCCGCCCCCGCGCTGCGTCGAGAAGGGAGAGGGCGGCACCGATCTCGTCCTGGGGCCCGCCCTCCGCGGCCAGGTGGTGCCAGGCGCCCCCGGGGCGCATGGTCGCCCCCACCGCGCGGCTCCGCGCGTGCAGGGCGCCCCGCAGGGCCCCCAGCACGCCGAAGGTGCGCCCCCGTCCATCGGGGCGCGCTCCCGGGACCAGCTCGGTGACCAGCACCGCTTGGCCCTCGTGGACCGACACCGGATCAGCGCTCGCGCAGCGCTCGGCGGGGAACCCCTGCCGCTCCAGGGCCTGGAGGATCCGTGCGTCACCCTCGGCCGCGGCGAGGGGTCGCGCCGCGGGGAAGACACGGGCCACCCAGCTCGGCCCGTCACGCCGGTCGACGCGGATCACCCCGACGTCGAGGGCGGTGGTGCTCGCCACCCGGATGCCGTACCGGCTCTCGAGGTGGGCCGGGAGGCCGTCGCCGCCCATGGGGTGAAACGTCCGCTGGATGTACGCATCGAGCCCAGGTTCAGACCCCCGCGTCACGCCCACCCAGGCATCTCCTGGGGTGTGGCCGGCCGGAGGCCGTCGCCGGTCGCGGTCATCTCTCCAGCTCCGAGAGGGGGTCGGTCGAGCCGGATCAAGGTACCTCAGAGCCGGATCGCCGCCGCGTGGTGGTACGGGGCGGAGGGCCGCTACGGGCGATCCACCCTGCCGTCATCTGACATTCATTTCACAGAAGCGTGCGTGGCGTGACCCAGGTGATGGCCGGGTGACGCGGAGGACGCGGGCTCTCAACGCCGCGATAGGAGGCTCTGATGCAGATGCACCATCTGGCGAGACCCAATCTGCCCCATCAGGTGCAGGGGTCGTCTCACACATCACCCACCCCTATCAGGGAGAAGCAGAGCGGATCGCCGCCCACGGCCTCCAGGAGCACCAGATCATGGAAGACGGTAAGACCTCTGAAAACCCCCGGCGCACCACGGTCAAGCGCGTGGTCCTGACCGTGGCCGTCGTGGTGGCGGGCACCGGGGCGATCCTCGGCGGCGCGTTCGCGACCTTCACCGACACCACCTCCGCCGCTCCCCAGACGATCAGCTCTGGCAAGGTCGTCCTAGCCGTCGGACCGACCGACGATTCCGCGACCGCGGCCACCAACATCGCGCCCGGGGACACCATCCCCCGTGATGTCGACCTGAACTCGACGGGCGCGACCCTCAGCGACGCCACCATCACGCTCGGGATCTCCGCCGGTCCCAGCTCGCTCCTCGACACCGACCAGGCCAACGGCCTCCAGGTGCAGGTGCAGACCTGCTCGCAGTCGTGGAGCCGCGTCGCGGGACCGCCTCCGACCTACAGCTGCCTTGGAACGACGACCACGGTTCTGGCGAGCACCCCGGTCAAGACGCTGGAGACCACTCCCGCCAGCCTGACCCCGCTCAACTCGCTGACCGCGGGCGGTCAGGACTATGTGGTGATGACCTTCACATTCCCGGCGGGGGCTCCTGGCAACATCGCGCAGGTTCCGGCGTGCAGCGGTACGGCGGGTGGTACCTCGGCGACCGAGAACCTCGAGGGTTGCTCCTCGACACTGACCTACAACTTCACCGCGACGCAGCGGGCTGTGGCCAGCAAGTAACCGAGGCAGAACGGATCGTTGAGGGGAGCGGGCGCACCGCTCCCCTCAATGCGTTTCCAGAGGCTGGAACGTCATGAAGGCTGAGGTGCCGTTGGAGGGGGGCGAGGCGGCGGGGAGTGACCCCGTCCGGGTGGCCGGTTCGACCGCGAACGCCCCGATGAGGAGGGGTGCCCGCTACCTCACCTCGCGGGGGCGCGTGGGCGCCGAAGCTCTCCTGCTCGTGTGTCTTGGCCTCGCTGCGCTGGCCGTTGTCGGCACGGCTTTCGACTGGTGCCGGCTGGATGTGGTGCTCAGTGGGTCGATGGCGCCCACGCTGCGACCGGGCGACGTCGTCCTCGCCGTCTCCGAGTCGGACTCCCAGGTCTCTGCCGGCCAGGTGCTAGCCTTCCATCCCCCCTACGATCCGAGCATCGTGGTGGTCCACAGGATCATCCAGGTGGTCCATCACGGCGACAAGGTCGAGATCCGGACTCAGGGGGACGACAACAACGCCCCCGATCAGTGGACGGCCGTTCTGCAGGGCAAGTCGGCCTGGAGGGTGAGCTGGGTGCTCCCCTCCGCGGGGTACGTGGCCATCTGGGCCACCTACCCGTGGATCCATCTCCTGGCGCTGCTCCTTGTCATCGGGATCGTGGTCTGGGAAGTGCTGAGGCGCGTCTGGCGGGCGGAGCCGAGATGATCCCTCTCATCGGGAACCGGCGGAGAGCCTGGCTGCTGGGCGCGGGCGTGGTGGTGCTCGCGCTCGGAGAGTCCGGGGTCGCCTTCGCAATGTTCACCGACTCGACCACGGCGGGACCCGGGAGCTTCCAGACGGGAACACTCCCGACCCCGGGTGGCCTCGCGGTCAGCAATGGCGGTTGCTCCGGCGGCGCAGCGCAGACCGATGTGACCAGCAGCTGGGCCGGCTCCTCGGCCCTCGACGGCGGTGGCAACTACCTGGTCGGAGGCTACAGCGTCCTCCGCTCCGCCAGCTCATCAGGCCCCTACAGCTCCGCGGGAACGGTGACGGGAAGCCCTCCCCCGACGACGTACACGGACACCAGCCCGTCCGGTGCCAGCACGCCGCTCGTCTACGTCTCTGCGGGCAACGGCGCCACCACCGCCCAGAGCATCAATTCGTCCACCTACGCCGCCGCCACGGTGACCCTCTCGGGAGCCGTCGGCGATGAGCCGAACGCGCTGCAGGTCACACCGGACGGCAGCAAGCTCGTCGTCGCCGAGGGGGCCGCGCATCAGGTCCAGATCGTCTCCACCGCCACGGGGGCGGTCACCGGCACGGTGAGCATCCCCGCAGTCGGCGCCACGCCGTCGGAGCCGAACGCGGTGGCGGTGAACCCGGCCGGGACCACGGCCTGGATCGTGGATGCGGCCAACGCCCGCGTCTACCCGCTGAGCCTCGTCACCTCCACTCTGGGAGGCGCGATCACGGTCGGGGCCCAGGGCGACCCCACCGCGATGGTGGTGACCCCCAACGGTGCCCAGGTGTTCGTCGCCGACTACAGGTCGCACCAGGTCAGCGCCATCAACGCCTCCACCGATTCGGTCACCAACATCGCCATCGGAGGCACCACGGGAACTCCAATCGCCTTGGCGGTGACCCCCAACTCCGGGCACGTCTACGTGGCCGACCAGGCCAACAGCCAGATCGACGACATCACCACCTCGAGCCTGACCGTCACCACGACCATCCCGGTGGCCAACCTGGCCGATAACGACGGCTTCATCGCCAACGGTGGCGACCCCAACATCCTGGCCATCACCCCGAACGGGAGCAAGCTCTATGTGGTCAGCTACGTGGGCGGGTCGGTGGAGGACATCACGGTGAGCGGCGACAGCGACGTGCTGGCCGACACCATCGCGCTCCCCCCCGGCGGGGTGGACGGCGTCCCCTACCCCAATGCGGTGGCCCTGACCCCGAACGGGTGCCAGCTGTACGTTGATGACTACGACAACAACAAGGTCGATGTGATCGCCGTGAGCACCGACACCGTCGTGGCGACACCGGCCATCGGCGACACGGGAGACCCCATCGGCATCTCCGCGACCCCGAACGGTGCGGCGGTGTACGTGGCCAACTACTACGACTCCACCGTGAGCGTCATCTCCACCAGCGGTAACACGGTGGTGGATACTCCCGGCACCGGGAGCGGCGGCAGCTCCCCCTACGCGATCGCCATCCCCCCGAGTTCCTACTACTACGAGGTGGCCGGCACGCACGGAGGCTGGACGAGCGCTGCCAGCTCGCCGGCCCTGTACACGCTCGGCTGGAACGTTGGCGGCTGGCAGTGATGGGACGGCGCCTGCGTCGCGGCTGAAACGCTCCTGGCGGGGAGGGGAATCGCGGTCGTGCGCTGCCGGCGGGCCTCCCTTGCCACGGCCGGCCCCGTTCAGGGGGATTCCGCCTGCCCCTCGACGCAGCCCCTCGTGCCCGAGCCTCAGCCGCGACCAGCTCGAAGGTGTCGGTATCTCCGGCGAAGGGGGCAGCCCGCCGCGGCCAGGGGACGACGACGTCGGTGACCCCGAGCTCCTCGAAGCGGCCGACTGCGTCCCGGAAGGCCTCCGGCGAAGCGGTGACCCCGGAGATCCGCATCCCGACGCAGAGGAGGCGTCCCAGGGTCGCGGGGTCGCGGCCCACCTCGGCGCAGGCGGCGTCGATGCGCTCCAGCTCGGCGGCGATGCCGGGCAGGGCGCCCGCGCCGCCCAGCGTGCCGCCGTCCGGCGCCAGCGGACCCTCGGTGACCCAGGTGCTGCCGAAGCGCGCCGCGAGTCGCATGCCCCTGGGGCCTCCCGCCGCGACGGCGAAGGGCAGGCGGGGACGCTGCAGGCAGTCGGGGTGCATGCGCGCGCCGAATGCCTGGTAGTAGCGCCCGTCGTGGGTGGTGACCGGCTCGGTGAGCAGCTCGTCGAGGAGGGTCACGAACTCTTCGAAGCGATCAGCGCGCTCCCGGGAGCCCCAGGGCTCGCGACGCGTGGTGGTGGCGTCGAAGCCACTCCCACCCGCTCCGATCCCCAGGGTGAACCGGCCTGCGGAGATGTGGTCGAGCGTCATCAGCTCCCGGGCGAAGGGCACCGGGTGGCGGAAGTTGGGCGAAGCGACCAGGGTGCCGAGGCGGGTCCTCGAGGTGACTGCGGCTGCAGCCGTCAGGGTGGGCACCGCCCCGAACCAGGGCGCGTCCCGGAGCCATCTCCAGGCCAGATGGTCGAAGGTCCATGCATGGTCAAAGCCGAGAGCCTCGGCGTGCCTCCACGTCTGGCCCTGCTCGACCCAACTCTAAGCCGGGAGGATGAGCACTCCGAACCGCACGAGGCGGAGTCTCTCACCGTCTGGCACGCCCGGGCCAAGGTCGCCTGAGGGTCAGGGCCGGGTGATACGGTCCGCGAACCGGGGTGTGCCCCTCCGGGCGCCGCGGCCGGCCCATCTGCCCACGATCCGGCTTCTGGTGGTGACCACCTCTCGATATGCAGACGCATAGACTGTTACCATCATCTGGGAGTAGATATCAAAAGAATGGAGGTGCCATGACTGCCCCCGCCATCACGGCCGAGCATCTGGCCCGCTCGTTCGGCCCCACCAAGGCCCTGGTGGACGTCAGCCTGGACGTGGCGGCGGGCAGCGTGTGCGCACTGCTCGGGCGCAACGGCGCCGGGAAGACGACCACCGTCCGCATCCTCACCACCCTGCTCCCCGCCGAAGGTGGGCGTGCCCAGGTGGCGGGCTTCGATGTCGCCAGCCAGGCGGCCCTGGTGCGGACCAGGATCGGCGTGACCGGCCAGACGGCGACGATGGACGAGCTGCTGACCGGGGCGGAGAACCTCGAGACGATCGGGCGCTTCTGCCATCTCGGGGCGGCCACATCCCGCCGGCGCACACGGGAGCTGCTCGAGCAGTTTGACCTCGTCGGTGCGAGCAGACAGCTGGTCAAGCGCTACTCCGGAGGGATGAGGCGCCGCCTCGACCTCGCCGCCAGCCTGATCCACCACCCGGAGGTGCTCTTCCTGGACGAGCCCACCACGGGCCTGGACCCGGTCGGTCGCGCCGAGATGTGGACGTCCATCCGCAACCTGGTCGCCGGGGGAACGACGGTGCTCCTGACGACCCAGTACCTGGACGAGGCCGACCGGCTCGCCGACACCATCGTCGTCATCGACCGCGGCCTGGTCGTGGCCGAGGGGACGCCGGAGCAGCTCAAGGCGTCGATCGGACGGCCGTTCATCCGGGTCACCCTCACGGAGGCGGACCCGGCGGCGCTGGAGCAGGTCGGGCGGCTCCTCGGTGAGGGAGCCGAGGTGAGCGGAAGGTCGGTGAGCGCGCCTGCCAGCGACGGCCTCGCCACCCTCGACCAGGTGGTGGTCCGGCTTCGGGACCTCGGCGTGCCCGTCCACGAGGTCGGGCTGGAGCACCCCAGCCTCGACGAGGTGTTCAGCACGGTCACCGACCACTCCCACCATCCGGGGGTGCATTCGGCCAGCGCGGGGGGACGCGGAGCATGAGCGACACCGCGGTGCGGGCCGAGCGGCAGCTGCGCGACGGCCTGCTCGACGCCTATACGGCCACCCGGCGGTTCCTGATCCGGGGCAAGCGCCAGCCCGACGTGATCTTCGGCACCCTGCTCATGCCGGTCATGTTCGTGGTGCTCTTCGGCTACGTCTTCGGCAGCTCGATCGTCGTCCCCGGCGGCAACTACCGCTCCTACCTCATGCCCGGCCTGTTCGCCATGTCGGTGCTGTTCAGCGCCGCCAACGTCGCCGTGGCGGTGGCCACCGACATGAGCGAGGGCGTCGTCGACCGCTTCCGGACCCTGCCCATCGCACGCTCCGCGATCATCATCGGTCGGTCACTGTCGACCCTGCTGCTGGGCATCCCGGTCCTCGTGGTGATGATCGCCTGCGGCCTCGCGGTGGGGTGGCGTCCCGTGGACGGTCTCGGCAACGCCATCCTCGCCTTCCTGCTCTTTGAGCTGTTCGGCGTCGCGATCGGCTGGCTGGGAATCCTGGTGGGGCTGCTGGCGGGCTCCGCTCAGGCGGCCGACGTCATCATCAACATCCCGATCTTCCTCTTGGGCTTCATCTCCAGCGTCTTCGTCGACCCTGCCAACATGCCCGCCTGGCTGCGGGTGATCGCCTACTGGAACCCGATGTCAGCGCTGGTCACGGCGGGTCGCCAGCTCTTCGGCAACACCATCGGGCCGCCACCCTCCGGGGTCTGGTCGCTGGATCACCCGATCGCGACCACCTTCGCCCTGGCGATGGTGATCATCATCGTCGTCGCGCCGATCTGCGTTCGCCGGTACAGCCACAGCATCCGCTGACGCCGGACCTCGCCGGGGGCACCGTCCGCGGCGGGTCAGAAACCGGGGAAGATGCTCCGCAGATCGTCCAGGGTGACGGTGGCGGAGTCGAGCTGCAGCGGTGGGGTGTGGATCGGGTCGAGCCGTCCGTACACCAGCCGGAAGAGCGCCTCCGCCGGCAGCCGGAGCGAGCCGCCTGTCACCGCGTCGGTCCGTGGTTCGAGGCGGACACCGCCGGTGGAGAGGGTGAAGCGGCGCTCGGGATGGGTGGTCGACACCGAGAGTGTCGCCGGCTGGGCGGCGGGCTTGCCGACACGGGCGGCCATCTCCGGCAGGTAGTCGACGAGAAGCGCCGCGGCGTCGGCGGCGAGGACGGCCTCCGGATCGAGCGCCACGGCGACGTCCCAGGTGTGCACAGCATGCTCGGACAGCCGCGCGCCCAACAGACCGACGAAGTCAAGCTCTCTGCCGAATGCAGAGACGCGAAAGGTGGTCGCCAGGGTGGCATCGAGCTTCTCCAGACGCCGCACCAGCCGTTCGTTGGCGTCGACGCTGGTGGTGACCTGGGCCTCAGGCGGCAGGGCATCCCACCTCTGCCAGATCGTCAGCATGGTCGCCTGTCCCGGTGCCGGGCCCCCAGAGAGGCCGGCATCGAGGAGCAGCCAGAAGAGCTCGGCCTGGCTGCCGAGGTGCGAGAGCACCTGGGCCAGGGTCCACTCGCTGGCATACGAGGGGGCGGTGACCTGGTCTGGCGACAGGCCGGCCACGAGTGCCGTCAGCCGGTCGTGCGAGCTGCGCACGGCGGCGAGCCAGGCTTGGGATTCCGGCATGTCAGCTTCCTCCGTTTATGGGTTGGTGCCGCCCATCGTCGCGCGATCACCCAGGGGCGTCAGCCTGAGCGCGGCACCGTCCGTGCCCGTCGCCGTTTCTGTCGCGCCCTCGGAGTATCCGAAACTTTCGTCGACGCCCTCGAGCACCGGGGTGACCCGGGTGCGCAGCGGGACCTCCTTGATCAGGCAGACGAGCACGAGGGCGATGACCGCAAAGGGTACGCCGGCGAGGAAGACCGAGCCGAGCGACTGGGAGAAGGCGTGCACGACGCCGCTGTGGATGACGGCAGGCAGCTTGTCCAGGACCTGCGGGCTGGCGTTGCCGATGCCCCCCGACAGCCCGCCGAGGTGGACTCCCTTGGGAAGATCCGTGACCAGCTTGGCGATCAGCACGTTGCTGAAGATGGCGCCGAAGATCGGGACGCCGATCGAGCCACCCATGGAGCGGAAGAAGGTCGCCGTCGACGTTGCCGTGCCCAGGTCCTTCTGGGCGACGCTGTTCTGCACCACGACCACCAGGACCTGCATGACGCCGCCGAGGCCGAGGCCCAGCACCACCATGTAGGCAGCGGTGACGATCGGCGGGGTGGCCGCGCCCATGGTGGAGAGGAGAAAGAGGCCGATGACGGTGACCGCCGTGCCCAGGATCGGCCAGATCTTGTACCGCCCGGTGCGGCTGATCAGCTGGCCGCTCAGGATGGAGGTGATGAGCAGGCCGACCATCATCGGGACGAGCAGCAGGCCGGAGTTGGTGGCCCCGTCGCCCTTGACGATCTGCAGGTACTGAGGCAGGAAGACGATTGACCCGAAGAGGGCGAGGCCGATGATGAAGCCGGCCGCGTTGGTCACCGCGAAGACGGAATTGCGGAACAGCTGGAGCGGCAGGATGGGCTCGGCCGCCCGTCGCTCGACCTGGATGAACGCCCCCAGCAGCACCACCGAGGCCAGGCTGAGCCCGAGGGTCTGAGCCGACGCCCACGGATACTCGGTCCCGCCCCAGGTGACGAGCAGGACGATGCAGGTGACCCCGACCCCCATCAGGCTGGCCCCCAGGTAGTCGATGCGGTGCTCGCGTCGCTGGCGGGGCAGGTGGAGGACCAGGCCGGTCGCGACCAGGGCGGCGATGCCGATGGGGACGTTGATGTAGAAGACCCAGCGCCAGGTGGCGTGGTCGACGAGGAAGCCGCCGAGCAGGGGCCCGGCCACCGTGGCCAGTCCAAAGACGGCGCCGAAGTAGCCCATGTAGCGGCCGCGCTCGCGGGGGGAGACGATGTCGCCGATGATCGCCTGAGAACCGACCATCAGGCCCCCGGCACCGATGCCCTGGAGGGCCCGGAAGCCGATCAGCTCGGCCATGTTCTGGGAGAGCCCGCAGAGCATCGATCCGACCAGGAAGATGACGATCGCGCCCTGGAAGATGCGCTTGCGCCCGTACAGGTCTCCGATCTTCCCGTAGAGCGGTGTCGAGATCGTCGAGGTGAGGATGTACGCGGTCACCACCCACGCGAGCTGGGTGAGGCCGCCCAGGTCGCCCACGATGGTGGGCAGTGCGGTGGAGACGATGGTCTGGTCGAGCGCGGCGATCAGCATCGCCAGCATCAGGGCGCCGAACACCACCATGAGCCGCCGCCGCTCGGCGTCGCTCCGGCGCTCGATCTTGAGCGACGAGATCTGGGCGCTCATGCGGCTGTCTCGGCGGCGGGCGCGCTGGTGATAACCGGTGAGCTGTGCTTCCGGTAGAGGCGGGAGGGCCACCACGTCCAGCGACCCACCAGCACCACGAACGCGGGCACCATGATGGTCCGGACGAAGAAGGTGTCCATTAGAACCCCGGCGGCGATGCCGAAGCCCACCTGCTGGATCTCCCCGGACTGCGCTGAGCCTCCGGCCGCGAAGCCGAGCACGGCGAAGGTGCCGCCGAGCACCAGCCCGGCGGTGGTGACGGTCGTCCCGGTGACCCCGATGGCCTTCTTCACCGCATCCCGCAGGGGGAGCCCATGGGACTCCTCGCGGATCCTCGTCATCACCAGCACGTTGTAGTCCGAGCCCAGAGCCATCAGGAACACGAACATGAGGAAGGGCAGGATGAACTGGACCCCGCTCTGGCCCCCGAGGTGGACAAAGACCAGGCCCACCAGCCCCAGGGCAGCGACGTACGAGAGGACCACGCTCGGCACCAGGAAGAGGGACGCGATGCCGCTGCGCAGGACGATGGCGAGGAGGAGCGCGATGATGATCGCCACCGTCGGGATGATGTGGATCAGGTCGTTCTGGGAGATGTTCTCGACGTCATAGGCGAAGGCGTCGAGGCTGAAGATCCCGCTGTCGGCGGCGCCGGCCGTGTGGGCTGCGGCGGCCGTGTCGGCGCGCAGCGCCGGGATGTTGGCGCTCGCCGTCGGGCTGCCCGCCGGCCCGACCGTGGGCACCACGGCAAAGACGATCGTCCGCGCGTCGGTGCTGACGAAGCTCGCCAGGGCGCCGTCGACCTGCGCCACTGCCGGGGGAAGGGCGGCGAGGGCGGTCGGGTTCAGCGGCCAGCCCAGCGTCTGGTGCAGGGCCGCGATCTCCGTCGCCGTCAGGGTCGCCCCGGAGGGCCCGTTGGGGTCGAGCGGCCCGATGACGCTCCGGAAGCCCGGCGACGCCTGCAGGCTCTGCTGCGCCGCCACCAGCTCGGCGGGATCGTCAAAGACGGGCTTGGAGAAGTGCATGACCACCTCGGTCGAGGTGATCGTCCCGGCGGAGGGGAAGTGCTTGTTGAGGACCGCCTGGCCGGCCGCGGAGTCGCTGCCCGCCGGCCCCGAGGCCGCGTCGCCGAACCCGGCGGTGGTCGTGCCCAGGGAGCCGAGGGCGAGAGCCGCGAAGATCCCGATCCCCGCGATCGCGGTGACCATCGGGCGCCGGACAAAGGTGGCGGCCACCCGCCCCCAGAAGCCGACCTGTGGGGTGGCGCGGACCTCGAGGTTGCTCGGCCAGAAGACGGCGCGGCCGAGGATGGCGAGCAGTGCCGGGAGCAGGGTGAGGCCGGCCAGGAGCATGAGGCCGATCCCGATGGCGAGCGCGGGGCCGAGCCCCTGGTAGAAGCCGAACTGCGCGATCACCAGGCTGAGCAGGGCGCCGATCACGATCAGCGCGGAGAAGGTGATCGATTCCCCCACGGTCTCGACGGCGCGCACCACCGCGTCGCGGGGGGCGAGGCCGCGCCGGATCTCCTCGCGGACTCGAAAGACGAGGAAGAGGCCGTAGTCGGTGCCGGCCCCCAAGATGAGGACGACCAGGATCAGCTCCGTGATGACGGAGACCTGGACGCCGATGTGGGAGGCGGCGGCGATCACCGGGCCGGCGAGCGCCAGCACCAGGCCGGCCGGGAGCAGCGTCACGAGCGGCGCGAGCAGTGCCCGGAAGGCGAAGAGCAGCAGGACGATGATGAAGAGGACGGAGAGCAGCTGGGTGGCGTTCTGGGAGTGGGCCGAGGCGGTGTCGGCGTCCGTGGCGGTCGCTAGCTGCCCGGTCAGGTTGAACTGCAGCCCGCTGGGAGCCCCCACCTTCGAGAAGTCGCTCCGGATGGAGTCGACGAGGGTCGTCCCAGTGCCACCGCCGTACTGGGGGACGTTGGCCTGGATCAGAGCCTGGGTGGCCTCACCGTCGCTCGACGTCCCAAGGGAGTGCGCGGTGACGACGTGGGGCAGCTCCTTGATCTTGGCCACCAGCGAATTGACCGCGAGCTTGTCCCCGGCGGTCAGCGCGCCGCCGCTGCGCGAGGCCACCAGGGTGGTGGTGGCGAGGGTGGAGCTCTCGAAGGGGTTGAGCAGCTGGGCCGCGTGCATGCTGGGCGAGTTGGCCGGCAGGAAGCCGCTCTCGGTGTCCTTGGCCACCGAGCCCAACCCGGGAAGCGTGGCCACGCAGACCACGGTGATGACCACCCAGGCGACGACGATGAGGTACCGGAAGCGGACATCGAACCTGCCGAGGCGCGAGTAGAGGCGCCTCATGCCGGGTGCCCCGCGCTCGCCGGCTGGGCCAGCCTGGCGAGCAGGTCGACGAGGGTGCGGAGGTCGCCGTCGCTCAACTGGTCGGTGACCGCGGCGAGGCTGCGCAGATGCAGCCGCATCATCTCCTCGAAGCGCTGACGGGCCGCCTCGGAGAGCTGCACCCGGACGAGCCGCCGGTCCTCGTCCTCGCGGAGGCGCTCCACCAGCCCCAGCCTCACCAGGCGGTCGACCAGCTGGGTCGCCGAACTGGGGGTGATGGCCTGGGCCTCGGCGAGCTGGTGCATGGAGACGGCGGAGCCGGCCTGGTGAAGGAGCATGAGCGCCTCCAGCTGGGAGGCGGTGACCTCCTCCATGGTCTCCCGCATGCTGGCCTGGGCATCCGCCGGGATGGTGGCCCGGAACCGGTGCCGGAGCACGGGTTGCATGCAGATCAGACGTTGAAGAAGGTCCTCCCGTGTGGAGGGGGGGGTGGGCTCCTTAGCCAATTGTTAACTCCTCAGATAATGAGACATCCAAAGTATGTGACACACCAAGCACAGCGTGTCAAGGGACGTTCCCATCACGGAGGTGACGGGGCGGCCACGGCCGGGCCGCGTTCCGCCCTGGTGCCCCTCGGCCGCCCCCGGGCCCCTCGTCCTGCCCCTGCGCCCCGCGGCCCCTGCCCCTCGCCCCGCCGACCGGGCGCGGTCCTCGCTCCGCCGGCGCCGCGCGTGCGACCTCCGGCGGGGTAAGGTAGGCACTCCGTGCGGCGGCACCCGCGTTTGACGCCGACCGGGCCTGTGGTATCATCCGCTTGACCTAGCGCGGCTAGGTCTTATTTGTGTTGGGGCTTCAACGTGGCCACGGCTAAAGGCGGCACTTCGGTCATCACCCTGCAGTGTCCTGACTGCAAGGAGCGGAACTACACGACCGTCAAGAACAAGCGCAACGATCCAGACCGGATCGAGTTGCGCAAGTTCTGCCCCCGGTGTCGCGCCCACACGCGCCATCGCGAAACCAAGTAGCCCCCGCCAGGAGAAGCCAAGCAATGTGGGAAGCCGGCCCAGCAGGCCGCTATGCTGACGGGCCACAGGGGCGTAGCTCAGTTGGTAGAGCATCGGTCTCCAAAACCGAGGGTCGCGAGTTCGAATCTTGCCGCCCCTGCCATCTCGGGTCGGACCCGGCCGGGTAGGCCCGGGTCGAGTGTTGGAGGTCGATAGAGGACGTGGCCAGATCGCCGGGCAGGACGGGACTCCCGACAGGGGGGAGCGGGGGACGCCGCCCGAGACGCCTGACCGCCTACTTCCGGGGGGTCTGGGAGGAGCTGCGCAAGGTCGTCTGGCCCACCTGGCCGGAGTTGACGCGGATGACCGGCGTGGTGGTCGTGACCGTGGTCCTCTTCAGCCTCCTGATCGGGGGCGCGGACTACGCTCTCGGGTACGCCGTGAAGCCCATCTACGTTCAGAACGCCAACAACAGCACCGCCGCCTCCCCGGCGGTGCCGGCGAGCACCGCGATCCCGAGCACGAGCGCCTCGGCGAGCGCCTCCGCCTCCGCCTCCGCGACTCCCACCGCCTCGCCCTCGGCGAGCGCCTCGAGCTGACGGACCCGCCACACTGAGATGACCATGAGCGACACTGCCACCACGACGCAGGCCAGCGACGCCCGTTGGTACGTTATCCACGCCTACTCCGGACACGAGGAGAAGGTCAAGAACAACCTCCTCAAGCGCGTGGAATCGATGGACATGCACGACAAGATCTTTGAGGTCCTGGTCCCCACCGAGGAGGTGATGGAGATCAAGGACGGCCAGCGCCGGAGGGTCTCCAAGCGGATCTATCCGGGCTACATCCTGGTCAACATGGTCATGTCCGACGAGTCCTGGTACGTGGTCCGCAACACCCCCGGCGTCACCTCCTTCGTCGGCTCGGGCAACAAGCCGGTGCCGCTTGCGGAGAGCGAGATCCGGGGCATCCAGAAGCAGGTGAAGGCCGAGGCCCCGACCAAGGTCTCCGTCGAGTACCAGGTCGACGAGAGCGTGCGGGTGGTCGACGGTCCCTTCACCGATTTCCATGGCAAGGTCACCGAGATCAATGCCGAGAAGGGCAAGCTCAAGGTGCTCGTCAACATGTTTGGCCGGGAGACGCCGGTGGAGCTCGATCTGCTTCAGGTCGAGCGGCTTCGCTAGGGGACGGAGAGCAGAATGGGCAAGAAGAAGGTCAAGACGGTCGTTCGCCTCCAGATCCAGGCTGGCAAGGCGACCCCGGCTCCCCCGGTGGGCACCGCGCTGGGCCCGCACGGGATCAACATCATGGAGTTCTGCCGGGCCTACAACGAGCGCACGGCGGCTCAGGCCGGCATGGTCATCCCGGCCGAGATCACGGTCTACGAGGACCGCAGCTTCAATTTCATCACCAAGACGCCGCCGGCCTACGACCTCCTCAAGAAGGCGGCCGGCGTCGAGAAGGGATCGGCGCAGCCCAACCGCGATAAGGTCGGGACCGTGACCGCGGCCCAGGTCCGGGAGATCGCCGAGACCAAGCTCGCCGATCTCAACGCCTTCGACATCGGGCAGGCGATGCACACCATCGAGGGCACCGCTCGTTCCATGGGCCTGACCGTCGAACCGTAGCCATCCAGTGGAGATCCGCAGGCCGGCGCCTGCACCGCAAGTGGGAGGGCTCACCGAGCCCGCCAGGACCACAGGGAGAACGGCGATGCCCCATCAATTCGGCAAGAACTACCGCATGGCTGCGGAGAAGGTCGAGGCCGGACGCCTCTACCCGCCCCGGGAGGCGGTGGAGCTGGTTCGCGCGACCTCGATGACCAAGTTCGACCCCACCATCGAAGCCCACCTCCGGTTGGGCATCGACCCCCGCCATGCCGATCAGGCCGTGCGCACCACCGTGGTGCTGCCTCACGGTACCGGCAGGACGCGGCGCATCGCCGTGTTCGCCACCGGCGAGAAGGCGCGCGAGGCGCTCGACGCCGGCGCCGACCTGGTCGGCGGTGAGGACCTGGTCAAGCAGGTCCAGGCAGGCCAGATCGACTTCGACGTGGCCCTCGCCACCCCCGACGTGATGGGGCTCGTCGGCCGCATCGGCAAGATCCTCGGGCCCCGGGGACTGATGCCCAACCCCAAGGCGGGGACGGTCACGTTCGACATCGCCAAGGCCGTCCGGGAGGTCCAGGGTGGCCGCATCGAGGTCAGGAACGATCGCCTCGGCAATCTCCATGCGATCATCGGCAAGGCGTCCTTCGACGACGGCCGGCTGGGGGAGAACTTCGCCGTCCTCATGGACGCCATCATTCGCGCCAAGCCCCCGGCCGCGAAGGGCACCTACCTGAAGACGGTGACCCTCTGCACCACCCACGGACCGGCCATCAAGGTCGATCCCGCACAGGCATCGAAGCTCCAGGTGGCATAGCTCCGCCGTGGCCGAGAAGCCCATCCGCCTGCTCATCGTCGACGACATCCAGTCGACACGCGACAACCTGCGCAAGCTCCTCAGCTTTGAGGACGACATCGAGGTGGTGGGCACGGCTGGGGACGGCAAGGAGGGGGTGGAGGAGGCCCAGAGGCTCCATCCGGACATCGTCCTCACGGACGTGAACATGCCGCTCATGGATGGCATCCAGCTGACTGAGCAGCTCACCCAGGATCTGCCCGCGAGCCCGGTGATCATCATGTCGGTGCAGGGCGAGCGGGACTACCTGCGCCGGGCCATGCAGGCGGGGGCACGTGAGTTCCTGATCAAGCCGTTCAGCCACGACGAGCTGGTGGCCGCGATCCGGCGTGTCTACGCCATGGAGCTCAAGAAGGGGACCTTCCTGGCCCGGACCGCGGAGCCCCCACCGGCGGTGACCTCCGGCCGTTCCGGCCTGGGAGAGGTCTTTGTCGTCTTCTCGGCCAAGGGCGGCGTCGGCAAGTCCCTCATCGCCGCCAACCTCGCCGTGGCTCTCGCTCGGGAGACCGACGCGAAGGTCGCCCTGGTCGATCTCGACCTTCAGTTCGGCGACATCGGGGTGATGCTCAACCTCAACCATTCCCGCAGCATCACCGACGTCGTGGACGCCCAGGACCACCTGGACGCGGAGGTCCTCGACGACATCCTCGCGGTCGGGCCGGCGGGGGTTCGCGTGCTCCTGGCGCCCGTCAAGCCCGAGTTGGCCGACCTGGTGACCCCGGATCATGTCCGCACGGTCTTCGCCGAGGTGCGCAAGCTCTGCGACTTCGTGGTCGTTGACGCCTCGAGCCACCTCGGGGAAGCCATCCTGCAGGTGATGGAGATCGCCAGCAAGATCCTGGTGGTCACCGGGCTCACCATCCCGAGTGTCAAGAACGCGCGCCTCACGCTGGGCGTGCTCGAGTCGCTGAACATCGACCCGGAACGCGTGATGCTGGTCGTCAACCGGGTCGACGGCTACTCCGACTTCAACAAGGAGGCCACGGAGCAGTACCTGCGGGTGCCGGTGACCGTCCAGATCCCCCACGACCCGAAGGCGGTATCCGACGCCTGGAACCAGGGCAAGCCGTTCGTGGAGACCCAGCCCGAGGCCGAGATCAGCCGCGCCATCCGCGAGCTCGTCTTCCGGTTGGTCCCCCAGGAGCAGGCGGCGCTGGCTGGCGGCGACAAGAAACGCCGCCGAGGGATCTTCGGCCGCTGACCGGTCAGTCCGAGGCTGCGGCCTGGCCGGACCGGCTGCGGCCCATGCCGAGCCGTCTCCGCCGCTTGGGGCCGGCGGGGTCGAGCGTTGCCGAGTCGGCCTCGGGATGGGCTCGTCCCGGCTCAGCGGGGGCGAGCAGGCCGGCCAGTCGGGCGATGCGGACTGCCGCCTGGCTCTGAGGCTGGGAGAGGACAAAGGGCACCCCGCGGGCGATCGAGGTGGCGACGACGTTCGGGTCGTACGGGATCTCCGCGGTCGCCGCGGTCTTCAGGACATTCTCGACGTAGCTGCGCTCCAGCTCACCGGCCCCGTCCCGGTGGTTGACGACGAGCACGAAGCGTGCCGGGTCGACCTTGAGCACCCCCATGACCGCCTGGAGCAGCCGGGCGTTCTTCACCCCCGTGGTGCTCAGGTCGGTGATCACCAGGACCTTGTCGGCCATCTCGACGAGGTCCAGGCTGATCTCGCTGAGGTGGGTGGCGGTGTCCACCACGATGCAGTCGTAGGTGCGCCGCAGCTGCTCGATCAGAGCCCTCAGGTGCTGGGTGGTGACGTAATCCGCCAGCTCGGGGCTGATCGGGGCGGCCAGCACCCGCACCCCACCGGGCCCGTCGACCATCACCTCCTCGACCACGTCGTGATCCGCCACGGCGTTGTTGGCCGCCAGGTCCGCGATGGTGCGCTCGGCGGTGATGTTCAGGAGGATGCCGATGTCGCCAAACTGCAGCGAGCAGTCCAGCAGCGCCACCCGGCAGGTCCGGCTGAGCGACACGGCGAGGTTGGCCGCGATCGCCGACTTCCCCACCCCTCCCTTGGCGCCGACCACGGTGAAGAGCTTGCCCCCGCGTGAGGGTACGGCGTCGGCCCCGGCGTCGGCGGCCGCGGAGGCCGCTGGAGTCCCCTTGCGCTGCCCATAGGCGTGCACGCGGCGGATGGCGGACACCAGCTCGTCGCCACTGAAGGGCTTCTGCAGAAACTCACGGGCCCCGGCCAGCATGGCCCGCCGGAAGGCCTCATTCTCGGCCTCCATGGAGAGAAGGATGACGCCCGTGTTGGGCAGGTACTGCACCAGCATCTCGGTGGTCTGGATGCCGTCCATGCCAGGGAGCCCGGCGTCCACCACGGCCACGTTGGGCTGGGTGCGCAGTGCCTCCTGGAGGGCCGTGTCGCCGTCCCCGGCGACGGCACAGACGGTGAGGTCCTCCTCCTGGCCCAGACGCTTGCGGAGGTTCTCGATGATGCGGGCCGATTCGTCGGCGAGGAGGACGCGGATCATTGCCATGCCCCTCAGCCGCGCCCGAGTGAGAATCGCCGGCGGCTGACCCGGGTTCGGGCTCGGTCCGGCTCCTTCGCCGGGGTGTCATCGTCGCTCCCCGCGACGTGGTCCACGAGCAGGCGGAATTGCTTGCTGAACTCCGCCTTCGGCTCGGCGGTGACGATCTGCTGCCCGTTGTCGATGAAGTCGTCCAACCTCGGCTCAAAGGGAAGCACCGTGAGCACCCGGAACCGAAGGCTCTCCTCGACCTCGGAGCGCTGGAAGCTGACCTTGGCCCGGGTCTGATTGAGGACCACGCAGATCTTTTCCCGGTCGACGCCCAGAGACTCGAGGAGCTTGAGGGTGACCTTGGTGTCCTTGATGGCTGCGAAGTTGAAGCTGGTGACGACGACGATCTGATCGGCCATCTCGATGGCCTCCAGGTTGCGTTCTTCGAGGTGAGACGGGGTGTCCACGACGACGTAGTCGTATTCCTTGGCCAGCTCCCGCAGGATGGCACGCAGATTGGCGGTGTTGACGAGATCGGCGAACTCCGGGCTGGCGGGGGCGAGCAGGGCGCGCACCCCCTCGGGTCCGGTGGCCATGACCTCATCGATGAACTCGGCGTCGACCTGCTCGCCCTGCTGGGCGAGGGCGTCGATGGCCGTGGGGTGGCTCTCGGCATGGAGCATCACGGCGACATCGCCGAACTGAAGGTCGAGGTCGACGATGGCGGCCCGCTCTCCGTCGGCGGCGAGGGACACGGCGAGGTTGGTGGCGATGAGCGACTTGCCCACCCCGCCCTTGCCGGAGAAGACCACGACCAGCTCGGCGTGGCCACGTGACTGGTGCCGGGCCGGTCGCGGGCGCACCGGCTGGATCGGATCCTGCTCTGGCTCGGCGGTCGGCGGCGCGGTCGGGGTCGCCACGGGGACGCCGGGCCATTCCGGCCCGGACGCGACACCGCTGGCGGGGGGTGGCTCGAAAGCGGCGGTGTCCAGCTCGAAGACCGGTACGGAGCTGGGGAAGGTGACCTCCGCCGGTGCAGGCTCGGTCCATGTGGTGGTGCCGGTGGGATTGACGGCAGGGGGCTGCTCCGGCTCACCCGTGGCGTCCGCGGGGGCGGCGGCAGGGGCCGGCTCCGTCCAGGGGCTGGCGCCGCTCGCGGCTGCCGGCTGAGGCTGCCCCGCCCACTCGGGCGCCTCGCCGGCGGCCACCCCCGGTGGAGGCTCCGTGACCGCCGGGGGCGGGGAGGAGAGCGCCTCGGTCGTGTCCCACGCGAACGGATCACCCAGCGGCTCCCCGGTGGGGGGGAGGGTGGTGTCCATCCCGGGCCAGGAGGCCGCCGGAGGGGCGCTCAGAGCGGCCAGAGGCGGACCGGTCGCCGCCGCGCCGCGGATCGCCGTGACCAGACCCACAGGGCTGGCGTCGGCAGGCACGGTGGCGGCGCCGACGTCCTCCAATTGGGTGATTAGAGGCTCGTCCGCCGGATCGATCACCACCATGACCCGCAGCTGGGCCGATCGGGAGGCCAGGTTGGCCGCCAGGCTCACGGTGTCGAGGCCGCCAAAGCCGGTGTAGAGAAGGACCAGGTCGGGCCGGAGCGCCTCGAGATCCTCGTCGAGTTCATCGGGATGGCGGATGAAGCCGACCAGGCTCACCTGATCGGCATAGCCGGCGAGCTTGTCCAGCTCGGCCACCGCCTGAGGCGCGTCGCTGGCGATGACCACCCTCACGGCGCCGCCCGAGGGACCGTACTGCATTGGCGGCATGGTACGTCGAAAGCACCGAATCCGGCGGCCCGGGGTGCCCAGCCGGGGGAAATGAAAAGGGGAGCCGCGGGTGCGGCTCCCCTTTTTCGGCAAGTGCCCTGGTGGATTACGTGCCCAGGGAGCTGCTGATGTTCGAGAAGATGTTGTTGACCTGGTGGCCAACCACGGTCAGGATGACGATGACAACGATGGCGATGAGGACGAGGATCAGGGCGTATTCGACCATTCCCTGGCCCTTCTCCTTCTCTTCGAGCTCGGTCTTGCGAACCATGAGCCCACGAAGGCGCTGGTAAAGGTTGCTCAACATGTCGGCTGTTTCACCTCCTTGTGATACCTAGAGTGGCCGCCATGGGGGCGGCTCTTGCGAACTATGCTCCGATCGCTCCTTATTGGAATGCGTGAAGTGCGAAGGGACGGTAACAACCGATCTCACATCTTTGGGGGGACTCCAGGCAGTCCTGAAACCCGCGCGGGGGCCCTTCTGGGGGACGGCTTCAACGGCTCGGTGAAGGTGCCGGGTGAGGTCGTCGGCCGGTGCTAAGGTCACCGTCATGGCCTCGTGGAGCAGGTCGAGACCGCCCATCACCATCTCCGGGGTCGGATCCGAACGCGGCACCGCCGTTCTCGTCGACCTGGCCGGAGACCAGCGCTGCACCCAGCCGGGATGCGGGAGGACCACCGGTCTCGCCTGCGAGTACGTGGATCGCCGCGGCCACGACTGCGGGACGTCGTGGTGCCCCGACCATCGTCTGGTCATCGACGGGCGCGTGTATTGCCGGAGGCACGCCGGCGTGGTCAGCGCCCTGCCCGTCGGCTACGTCGGTCACACCGCCCCGATGCCCGACCTCGAGACCCGCGCACCCTCGCTGGTCAGCTGGGTGGCTCGGGAGGTCGATGCCGACATCCGGCAGCTGCTTCTCGCCGGGCTTCGCGATGACCGGGCCCGACTCGTCACGGACCCCGTTTACCTCGTCTTCATCGGCTGCGACCGGCGCCGCGCCTGGGAGCGGGCCTGGAAGCTGGTGGACTATTCCGGCGCGAGCCTCCGGATCGCGCTCCTCGTCGAGGAGTGCGCGGACGCGGAGGTCGAGGTGCGCGTCAATGCGGAGATCGTGGATCGCCTCACCCCACCCTGGATCGTCCAGCGGCTCCACGGCGCCATGCCGCCACCCGAGGTCGACGCTCAGCGGCGCAAGGACTTCAATCGCCGCCTTCTCGGCGTGATCCACCAGGGAATCGAGCGCGAGGGATACCAGAGCATGGTCGTCGCCGGGGGCCGCGATGCCGCGGAGGCCATGCTTCGCCGTCCCTGATGGTCAGAAGACCACCTTCCTCGATTATCCTGGTGGCCGCCAGCCCCGCTGCTGGTGCGAAGCGTCCAGAATCATCCCCACAAAGAGAGATGTCGACCATCCGTCCCGCACAACCCGCGCCTCACCTGGAGCCACCGCTGTGAGCCAGCGCCGCATCCTCGTCGTGGACGACGATCCCCGGCTGCTCCACATCGTCGAGATGTACCTGGGGATCGAGGGCTATGAGGTGAGGACCGCCTCCAACGGCGAGGAGGGTCTTCGGGAGGTGGACGCCCAACGCCCCGATCTGATCATCCTCGACATCATGATGCCAGGGATGGACGGGCTGGAGGCGTGCCGGCGGATCCGTGGCAATCCGGCCACCGCCGGCGTCCCGGTCCTGATGTTCAGTGCACTCTCCGGCGACGACGACGTGGAGCGTGCCCGGCTCGCCGGGGCCAATCACCTCATCACCAAGCCGTTCAACCTGGTCGGGCTGGGGTCGGTGGTGCGCTCCTTCTTCGGGTCCGACCAGCCCGTCCCCGCCTGACCGTCCCTCCTCCCACCCGCTGGGTCAGCCGGCGGAGTACTGGTCCAGGCGGTCCTGGATGTTGCCGGGGATGACGGGGCTGAGCAGCCTTTGGATCCCCGGCTCCAGATCGACGACGACCTGGGTCAGGACGCCGTGGTCCACGGCGATGGCCGGGGTGGCTCGAACCGCCGAGGAGACATTGGCCGTTGACGGGGGGGCGTCCGCGACCGCCTGGATCACCAGGAGGATCACTCCCATCTCGAGCCCCCCGACCACAAGGCCGGCCGCGAGCCCGGCGACGCGGTCGAACATGACGGTGATGGTCTTCTTGATCAGGTCGGAGTAGAGCGCGGCGAGGATCTCGATCATCAGCACGGCCACCCCGAACACGCCGACGAACGCCCAGGCGTTGCCGGTCAGGTTGGCGTCCCCGAGCGTCCCGGCCAGCGGGTCGCCCACGTAGTAGGCGGCCAGGGCGCCGCCATAGACCGCGACGCAAGCGATGGCACGTCGGACGAGACCGTGGCGCCAACCAAGGTAGCAGTTGACGCCGACGATCAGGACGAGGATCAGGTCGGCAAGCGCCTCGTTGAGGCCGTACCCTTGCACAGCACGCGCGAATCTAGCACGGCCGGCCGGCCTCCGACCGGGGGCCAACGAACCTGTGACGTCCATGTGGCTGGGTGGCCATGGTGAGGCTCCAGGGGCGAGGCGGCTGTGTATCGGCTCGGCCCCTGGTACCATCGCGACCAGGTCGCCGGACAGGCCATCCTCGAGGAGCCCGGTCACGAGCATGGAAAGGAGCTTCATCGCCCGCCTCAGCGGTGTCGACGTCTCCGGTCGCAAGACCTACGACCTTGTCGACGAACCCACTGGCGACGACTACCGGGCCTTGCTCGCCTGTGCCCGCGCCCAGTGCGACACCGCGGTGCTGAGCCTCGACACCAACCGTGACCTCGACCCCGCCGGGCAGGGCATCGTCGACCGACTGTCCAGCCAGCTGCGCTCCGAGAGCCGGAACGGCCACGTCCGGCTCCTCCGCTACCAGTTCAGCCAGGCGTGCATCGACGTGCTGGGTGAGGCGTCGGGGCTCTTCGCCTGGCGCCAGCCGGAGCTCCCCGAGAATCTCTGCCTGCTCCGAATGGACGGCAGTCCCTGGATCGTCTCGATCGCCGCGGACCGCATCGGCTACGTGGAGTTCACGCCGTTCGAGAAGCTGCTCCTCGGGCGGGCAGCTCCTGGCCTCGCCGCCGTGCTGGCCCACCAGGGTGCCAGGGACGCTGTGCTGGCCGCCTTTGAGCGGCGCCTGGAGGACGCTGCCGACGCCCTGGAGGCGGATCTCCTCGTCTACACGCGGGCGCTTGCCGAGGAGGGTCGCGAGGGCATCGTGGCGGCCGTCCACGACTGGCTGGTGTCAGGCGAGCTGCTGAGGGTCGGGGCTGCGGTCCACGTGGTCGCCCGGCTGGGACTGACCGAGCTCGAACCCGAGCTCGCGCATCTGGCGGCGATGCTGCGCCGTGACCAGCTGCCGGGACCCACCGTCTATCGCTCGAGCCCAGTGCTCCGCGAACGCTGGCGCATCCGCTTCGACCGTCGCCTTGCCGAGGCGATCGCGGTTCTGGAGACCATCCGCTCGGGTTGACCACCCCGGCCGCCGGGTTCGCCCCCGTGCGTCCGGTCTGGGCTCACTTGAAGCCGAACTCCTGGAGAACCTGCAGGGCGGCGGGGCCGAGAAGGACGACGAAGAGGGTGGGGAAGATGCAGCAGGCCATCGGGAAGAGCATCTTCAGCGGGGCCTTCTGGCCGGTTTCCTCGGCTCGCTGGCGGCGGCGCCGCCGGATCTCCTCGGACTGGATGCGCAGCACGTTGGCGATGCCGACGCCGAGCTGCTCCGACTGGATGATCGCCTGGATGAAGTTGTTCAGCTCATCCACCTTGTTGCGCCTCGCCATGTCGTCGAGTGCCTCGATGCGCGGGCGTCCCAGTCGAATCTCGTTGAGCACCTGGTTGAACTCGGAGGCGAGAGCGTTGCGGTACTTGTCGCAGACCCGGCCCAGGGCGGCGTCGAAGCCGAGTCCGGCCTCGACGCTGATGGTGAGGAGGTCGAGTGCCGATGGCAGTGCCAGCAGGATCTCCTTCTGCCGGCCGCGCATGCGGCGGGAGATGGTGGCGTCGGGCAGCAGGTAGCCGATGACGAGGCCGGCGACGGGGCCGAGGAGGAGCTGGGGCATCGGCGTCCGGAGCAGGGCGGCGAGGGCGAGCCCGAAGAAGCCGACGAGGATGACGGCCATGATCCGCAGCACCAGGAAGCCGCCCACGGTGAGCCCCCAGGGCCTGCCGGCCAGGTTGAGCTTCTCCTGCAGGGCCTGGGTGCGCTGCTGGTTGTTCCGGGCGGCGAGACGGCGTCCCCAACGATCCAGGGTCGGCCGGAGGACCCGATCGAAGAACGGCAGGGTCATCTCCACCTCGGCCAGGCTCTGGACGGCGCGCCCGGACTCGGTGAACTGGGCGAGGCGGGCTTCCAGGAGGTCCGCCTGGGGCGACCGGGCCTGACGGAGCCAGAGGAACACGAGGGCCACCGAGCAGGCTGAGAGAGCGCCGGCGAGGTAGGCGATCATACCTGGATCCTGACGATCTTCTGGATGATCGCCATCCCCACCAAGATGCTCAGGACACCCGCGCCCAGCATCACCCAACCGAGGGTCTCCTTGATCATCGGCGCGAAGTACGACGGTTCCACAAAGAAGAGGAAGAGGGCGAGACCGACCGGCAGGAGCGTGATGATCATGCCCGACATCCGGGCCTGCGCTGTGATGGTGCGGATCTCACCGTGAATGCGCACCCGCTCGCGGATCGTGTAGGCGATCGTGTCGAGGATTTCGGCCAGGTTGCCTCCGACCACGCGCTGGATCTGCACCGCGGTAACCATCAGGTCGAAGTCCTCTGATTTGTTGCGCTGCACCATGTGCTGGAGAGCGTCGTCGAGGGGGATGCCGAGAGCGATCTCGCGGGTGGCGCGGGCAAACTCCTCGGAGATGGGCGGTGACGCGTTCTTCGCCACCGTGCTCATCGCCTGGGCAAAGGAGAGACCGGCCTTGAGCGCGTTGCTGAGCAGGATGATCGTGTCTCCGAGCTGATTCTCGAAGGCGCGGGTGCGCCGGGTCTGGCGGAAGCGGAGGAAGATGCCGCTCGCGATCCAGATGACGATGGGGCAGGGGATGAAGGCGATGAATGTGCCGAAGCGCAGCCAGAAGATGGCGCCGACCGCCACCCCCACGCCGGCGACGATCAGCATCCATTCGGAGGCCTTGAGCCGCAGCCCGGCCTTCTGGAGGTCCTCGGCGAGCTTGCCCGCGTAGGAGCCCCGGGCGAACACCGGGTTGATGGCGTCGGTGAAGCTGTCGAGAGCATCGCGGAGGGGGTTCCCGCTCTTGATCCGCTCGGGCTGGGGGGGCCGCTGACCGCCCATGTACGCGCTCAGCCGGCGGGCCACCTCGTCGGCCTCCGTCCGGCTCCGGGTCGCGATCAGGGCGACCCAGCAGAGCAGGAAGCAGGCCACCAGGACCGCCGCGAGAAGGGGAAGGAAGTCGGTCATTGCCGGGCCCTACGTCCGCGTGTCCTTCGGCACTCCCAGGATCACGAGCCTGCGAACGCCCCGGCCAGCGACGACGGCGTCACCGGTTGGTCGGAGGCGGACGGTGCCGGGCTGGCACTGACGTTGCTCTCGATCTTGGGAACGAAGGCGCCGCTCGAGTTGGTGGTGCCGTATTCACTGGTCGGGCGGAGCACGTACTTGAGGACGAGCGCGGGGTTGCCGCCCGTCACCGCCGTGTAATTACCGGTCAGCAGCGCGGTCATCTCCTCAGCCTGCGACCGGGTCATCTCGACCACGAAGTAGCTGGGCGCCGACAGGCTCGGTGCGGCTGTCGTCGTCGCCGTTCCGCTCGCAGGGGTGGTGGTCGCCGCCGCGTAGCCGACTGCCAGCACCGGGATGTCCTCGAAGACGTACTGGACCTGGTGGCTGGTCGTGGTGGAGGTGCCCAGGTCACCGATGATGTCGATCTGGTCGCCGGCCAGGATGTAGTAGCCGGCGGTCATCTGATCGACGGTGGTGTCCGGCGTTGCCCCGTGGGCCGGGATGGCCAGGGCCACGTCGTTGTTGGCGATGGGGAGCTGGTTGCCCGGAGTGGTCAGGGTCGAGGTGCCGCTCGCGCCAGGGGTGGCTTGCAGCAACTGCTCGGTGATCGGGGTCCCGGCCGAGACCGCGACGGGCAGCGTCTGCCCGATCACCTGGGTCGTGGCCGTGTAGTAGTTGGTCGGGAGATCGATGTTCAGGTACTCGCGAGTCGTGAGATCGGCCGCCGAGAGCTGGGAGCCGGCGGTGATCGCCGTCGCCGCCACGACCACCGGGGTCTCGGGCTGGGCCGGAGCGGTGCTCGACGATCTGGAGACGGCGATGTAGACCACCACGCCTGCGAGCAGGGCGAAGATGATGCCGCCAACGAGAAGGATCCGGTTCTGAGGTTTGTTGGAGGGGATCGCCACTTGCTTTCCTCTACTGGTACCCGCGCCGCCATCACCCCGGGCTGGGTGCGGTGCGGGACACGGTTGCTGCGGCTGAGGCCGGTCGACCGAGTGTGAACGAGACCGGCGAACTGGATGTCACTGCTCGGTAACAGATGAGTGCGCCTTCTCCACACCATTGGAGGACGCTCATGGGTCCATCCTCCCGGTGGTCTGGGCCCGCATCAGCATCTCGAGGACATCATCCCGATAGGGGGCGATGGTCGCGATCTTGCGGAAGATCCGGAGTGCGCCGTGGTTGTCCCCGCGCAGCCGGGTGAGACGTGCGATACGTTCCAGGTATGAAACCGCCAGATCGATGTCCTGGTCATCGATGCAGATGTCGGCAAGGCGCGCCAGGGGCGGCTCGTAGACGGGGTCGGCGCGAGACGCGGCCAGGTAGCAGTTGAGCGCCGCGTTGCGCTTGCCCAGGCTCCGGCACCGATCGCCCGCGTCGAGGGCGAGCTCGGCGACGGCCTGGCCTCCGAGCTCTTGGGCGGCCTGCTGGAGTATGGCGGCGACATCGTCGCACCGCTTCTTGCGCAGCTTCTCGTTCACGCTCGCGCGGAGCGCGACGAGATCGCGCTCAGGCACGTCGTCGGCCGGTGAGGCGGGTGCTCCACCGTCCGCTGGCGGCGTCAAGTGCAGTTCCACCGCGTCCGGCTGGCGCACCGCCCAGCCGGACGCGATCTTGAGGGGGGTGGCTCCAGCGACCGGTGTGGGGCTCGCGGGGAGCCATCCCTCGGCCGCCTCCCGCCAGTCCTCGCGTACCTCGTGGTGAGGGGGGCCGGTCGCCGGCTCGAAGTCTGCGATGCTGGGTGCGGGCGCCGGGCTGGTGACCGGCGCCTCGCGCCTCACGGCAGGCGGCGTCTCGGGGGCCGGCCACGGGGACGACCATCGGGCCAGGTCGGGCGGCCCGCTCCGGTGAGGTGGATCAGCGGCGGGAGCCGCGGGCGAGGGCCCCACATCCTGGAAGCGGGTTCCGTCGGGGGCAGACGACACCGGAAGGTCGTCGGGCGAGAGCAGCTCATCGCGGAGCCCTTCGGCGAGCGGATCGCGCGCCCCCCTCAGCGTGGGCGTCACCGGCTTTGGCCACGTCGAGGGGTCGGAGAAGGAGGCCCGACGGCGGGTCGGCGCGTGAGCCTCCACCGGCGTTTCGACCTCGCCGGTGCCGGACGCACCGGAGGGCGCCGCCGTTTCCGCCACAGTCCCCCTTCCCTGTTGCGGTGCTCGGCTCGTCAGCAGGTCGTCCGGGTCGCCGATGTGGAAGCTGAACTGAGGAGGTGACGATCCGGAGCCGTCCTCCCCCGCCTCGCTGGCCACGTTCTCCTCCGGCAGGGGGTTGGTGGCGTCGGGAGGCCAACAGGGCGACTCGGGAAGGGGATAGGGGGACTCCGCGAGCGGATACGGCGACTCGGGAAGGGGGTACGGGGACTCCGGCTGCGGGTAGCTGAACTCCGGCGCGGCGTACGTGGGCTCGGGGCGGGCGTACGCCGACTCGGAATCTGGATACGTGGATTCCGTGAGGAGTCGGTTCGGCTCGGCAAGGGGGTACATGGGCGGGAAACGGTGTGGTCCGCCGCCGTTGGACGCGGGAGACGAGGAGCCGACCTCGGCCAGCCGCAGCTCGGCAAACCCAGCGGCCAGGTCGGCGCCGTCCATCGCCTCGTCGTCGTCCGGGGGAGGAGACTGTCCCGTCGCCTCGTTCCGATCGGAGCTGCTCAGCGCGTCGAGGGAGAGGAGGTACTCGTACACGTGGCGGCGCAGCCGCTTGCTGAGCGCCGGGGCGATGTCGACAGCGCCCATGTCGGCCGCCAGCTGGGTCGCGGCGTCGACGATGGAGAGCAGTCCTGCCTCGTCGAGCCGGCCAAGGCGTATGGCCTCGGCGAGTCGCTGCTCCAGAAGGTCGGCCAGACCGGGGACGTGAGGAGCCACCGTGGCGACGCCGTCCTGCCAGCCGCGCCGGATCATCCCCAGGGTGTCGTAGCTCATGTCAGCCGCTCCGGGGCACCCGCCGCGTCCTCATGGAGGTCGTCCTCGGTGAGGATCTGGCGGACCTTGCGGACGCCGTAGTAGACGATCACTCCTGCGATCAGCAGCACCAGACCGGCGAAACCGATCGTCTGGAGGTAGCCCGCGGCGGTCCCGGCACCGGGGAGGATCTCGATGACCTTGTCGGCGTCGGCGGTCGCCGATCGCTTGATGGTCCAGGAATCCGGCAGGGCGTTGAAGTCACCCTTGGTCCGGACCAGGACGTCGCCGCTCTGGTCGTGGCTGAGCCAGACGATGCGGTGGACGATGGTGAGCTTGGTGTTGTTGGGGTCGGGGAAGACCATGATGTCCCCGACCTGGAGCTGGCCCGCCGGGAGGTTCTCGGTGACCACCAGGGAACCGATCGGGATGGTCGGCTGCATGCTCCCGGTGACCACCTCCTCTAGGTGGTGCCCGGTGACGACCAGCCCGACCACGATCGCGCAGAAGATCGTCACCAGCCCCAGGGCCGCGGCGATCAGGAGGTTGACGACGTGGCCGCCGGCGGCCCGCCAGACCGGGAGGCGCTCCTCCATCGGGAGCGCAGGGAGGGCGGCCGGCACGCTGACAGAGAGAGGGATCGCCACGGGGGCGGCGGCGACGAGCGTGGTGGCTGCCGGGGTGCCGGCCACCGTGGTGGCGGCCACGGCTGCGGGCGGGGCGTCAACCTCGGGCAGGGTCGGTGCCGATCGCCCGGCGAGGGTGACGGTGACAGGGTCCGGCTGCGTGACGGCCGGCACCACGGGGAGGCGGGCGGGGATGGGCGGTGCCATGGTGGTGAGCAGCCACGCCGGCGGTGAGGTGAGGGAGGCCGGGGCCACCGGTATCGCCGGCACCGCCACCCGCAGCATCCGGGAGATGCGGGCGGCGTCGAGCGGAGAGGCGCGCCGGCAGGCCACCTGGAGGCGGCGGGTCCGGGCCGGCAGGGCGACGCTGGGGACGGTCGAGGCGATATCCAGCCGGGCCAGGAAGGCGCGCCGGCGCGGAGCGGCGGGGGGGACCGGGACCGAGCTCTCGAAGGCCGAGGGGGCCGTGGGAGGGAGAACCGACCGGGGAGCGGCAGGGGGGGGCGGCACCGCGGCCGCGGGTGCGGCCGGTGGCGGCGTCACCGCCGGCGGGTCGGGCAGCCGCAGGATCGTCGCCTGAGCGACCCGCCGGCGTTCTCGCCGGGGGGCGCGCTGGGCAGGTCGGGCGCCGCCCAGGTCGAGGCTGTCGGTGGCGGACTCGAGATCCGCGACGACGTCCCTGACCAGGTCGTGCAGCTCCTCGGGGAGCGTCACCCTCACGTTGCCCACTAGCGAATTCCCCTGCTGCTCCCGCACGCCGTCGACGGCGGTTTGAGCCGGCCGTCCAATTGTCGGCCCGCTCAGGCGGCGCCTCGTGCAACGGGGCGCAACGAATCGGTTGCGGGACGTGGGCACCGCCGGACATGAGACGACCGCCGGCTCGGTGGTGGCCGATGCCGGCGGTCGTGACCCTGAGGGCGAGGAGGGGACGGCGGGTGGGCCGCCGTCCCCTCACAGGCCGGTCAGAGGCTGGTCAGACTCCGTTCTGGCCCCAGGTGAAGGCTGCGGTGCAGGTCGAGTCCTCGTCGGTGTTCGGGCTGCCGGCCGGGAGCGCCAGGCTGAAGGCGAAGGTGTCGCTGGCGCCCGGGTTCCAGGCGGCGCTGCCACCCTGGTCGGAGATGCCCAGCGGGGTGGTCATCCCGGCGAGCGGTCCCTGGTACACCACGTGCGGGACCGTCTCGGAGTCCTTGACGGTGAGCTGGAGATCGCCGCAGAGGGTGTTGTCGGCGGCCGTCCAGTACGAGTCGTCGCCGCTCACCGTGGCCGACTTGAGGGAGAGCTGGAAGTTCGATGCCTCGGTGCCGGTGTTGGTGATGGCCACGGTGCCGACCTGGTTCGGGCCCCAGGCGGGGGTGATGTTCGAGGCGTCGAAGATGGCGCCGCAGGCGCCGGGCGAGGTCTGATCGGTGCACGGCGCCGCGGTGCCACCGGTGACGGTGGCGACGTTGGAGTGGTGGACGCCCAGGGTGCTGGCGGTGCTGCCGTTGTTCTGAGTCACCGCCTGCCATGCCGCCAACCCGCCCCATCCGATCAGGGCGGTACCGGCGACAACCAGGACGAAGACCATCCCGGCCCGCAGCTTCCTGCGGTCGGAACGCTGCTGCTCGAGGGACATGGGAAACCTCCAAGACTGGTGTGGTGGGTGTCACCGCCTCCGGGTGGGGGACCGAGGAGAGGCGGTGGCGGCGCTCTTGGGGAGGGGCGGCGCCGCGATTGCCCTGGCTGGCTGGGTGGGGGAGAAAGGGGCCGGGAAGGCGCTCCGCCCGGCTCCCCTCAGATCATGGCTGGGGGTTACGCGCTCGCCTGGGTGAAGAGGACGTTGAAGTTGCAGCTCTCACCCGGGACGCTGTTGTCGGTGCCGAACCCCGTCTCCGGGGTCACGTGAAAGCTGAACGTGTTGCTGTTGTTCTGGGCCCAGGAGGAGCTTCCGGTGCTGGTGTTCAGCGGGGTCGGGCTGATGGCGGCGATGCCCGTCTGAGTCACGTACGGTGTGAGGCTGTCCGTGCCGGTGATGGTCAGGTTGAGGGCGGCGCAGAGGGTGCCGGTCGGGGCCGCCGGGGTGCTCACCGTGAAGGAGCTCGCAAGAGCGCCTGTGTCGGTGATGACGACCGAGCCGGTGGATCCGGTCCACGTTGACGTCAGGCTGGAGCCCGTCACGATGACGCTGCAGGGTGTCGAGGCGGCCAGCGCAGAGGAGGTGGTGGAGTCGCAGGTGAGCCCGCCGTTGGCGACGTTTGTGTGGCTCAGGGTGCTCACGGAGAAGGCGTTGCCGCTGTTCTGGGTGTAGGCCTGCCATGCGGCCAGGCCGCCCCATCCGACCAGGGCCGTGCCCGCCACGGCCGCGCCCAGGACCAGCGCCAGCCGGACGGATCGCTTGCTCTTGCGGTTTTCCATGATCTTCGGTTCCTTCTGTGCCTTCTGACCGTTTGGTTCAGCTAGTTCAAATGCACTAGACGCTACTGGTGCAGCCTAGGGGGGTCGATCTCACGAAGCCCCGTCCGATACCGCCACAGCCGGGTAACGGGATGCGCTTGATGCTGTGATTGCGATAGCTGCGTCTGCGCCGTTCGCTGCTGGGGGATCGAGCCGGGCGCTGGAGGCGCACCCGCAGGGCTCGGACAGCAGGAGGCCGGGGCAGGCGATCCTGCCCCGGCCTTCCGGATCAAGGCGTTGGTTAGGCGGCCGTCTGAGTGAAGAGGATGCTGAAGGTGCAGCTCTGGCCCGAGTCGGCGGAGTTGGTCGTGAAGGTTCCGCCGGACGCGACGGTGAAGGTGAAGGTGTTACCCGTCGCCCCGGTGCCGGTGCCGGCGACACCGTTGGGCGCCCAGATCGCGGCCGGCGTGGAGGCGTCGTTGTCCACGCTGGTCGCTCCCATGGTCGAGGTCAGGGCCGTAACCGGGTACGGGGTGCCCGGCGCCCCAGCCGAGAGGCTCGCGACCTTGAGCGTGAGGTCAGTGCAGAGGCTGCCCGTCGGCGCGGCCGGCATGCTCATTGAGAAGGTGCTCTGGAGGTTGCCGGTGTTGTCGATCTTGACGGCGCCGTTGATCGGCAGGACGTTGTTGACCGGGTCCGCACCGGTGACGGTGATGAACGCCGAGCACCAGCCGGGGCCGACGCCGACCGGGGCCGTGCCCAGGGTGGACGCGCAGTTGGAACTGACGTAGTTGTTGTGCGTCAGGGTGCCGGCGGCAACGCTGTTGCCGGCGTTCTCGGTGTAGGCACTCCATGCCGCCAACCCGCCCCAACCGACCAGGGCGGTGCCGGCCACGGCGGCGCCCAGCACCAGGGCCACCCGAAGCGAACGCTTGCTCTTGCGGTTTTCCATGATCCTCGTTTCCTCTTCTGCCTTCTGGCCGTTCGGCCCGAGTAGTTCAAATGCACTAGGCGGCTCTGGCCAGCCTAGGGGGGGCGATGAGACGAACCGGTTGCGGAACCGGCCACAGCCGGGTCACGGAGCTCGGCCATCCTCGTGACGCGATCGGGGCGTCTGATCGTCGCGCCGGCCGGCGGACGGCCACGTCCCTCTGGGTCGCGCCCGGTGCCTCGGGGAAATAGAGGAGGCCGAGCAGGTAACCCTGCCCGGCCTCGTGGGGGCGTTAGGAAGGTCAGGCCGCCGTCTGGCTGAAGAGGAGACCGAAGGTGCAGCTGGTGCCCGCGTCCGTCAAGCTGTTGGCGAATCCGGCGCCCGCAGTCACGGTCACGGTGTAGGTGTCCGCGGTCACCCCGGTGCCGGTGCCGGCCACGCCGCCGTTGGTCCAGTTGAGGCTGGGGGTCCCGGCGTTGCTGTAGAGGTTCACGGGCGTCGTGAGGCCGGCGCTGCTAAGCACGGTCGTCGCTATCACGGTGCCGGTGTCCGGCACGGTGGAGTTGAGGTCAGTCACCTTGAGCGTCAGGTCGGCGCAGAGGCCGCCGGATGCCGCGGCCGGCAGGTTGAGCGTGAACGTGCTCTTCAGAGTGCCGGTGTTGGCGATGATGATGGTGCCGACGGTGTTGGTCCAGTTGGCCGGGTCGACGCCGGAGATCGAGATGGTCGCGGCGCACCAGCCGGTCCCACTGGTCGGGATCGTGCCCAGGTTCGACGTGCAGGCCAGGCCGTTGGCGTGGGCGAGGGTGCCGGCCGCGACGCTGTTGCCGGCGTTCTCGGTGTAGGCGGACCATGCCGCCAAGCCACCGAATCCGACGAGGGCGGTACCGGCCACGGCGGCACCCAGCACCAGCGCGACCCGCAGAGATCGCTTGCTCTTCCGTTCCATGATCCTCATTCCTTCAAAGTCTCTTCGACCGCTCTAGCCAGATGGGTCAAATGCACTAGACGGCAAGGAGCAGGCTAGGGGGGGTGATCTGACGAAGCCCCCGCGGAAGAGGCGACAGGCGGGTAACGGGGTTCGCGTGAAGCCGTGAACGCGAGCGATGCGTCTGATCCGCTCCGGGTCGATCGGAGCGGAGCGTGACGGGACGGTGCCCTCCGCCTTGCGCACCGACCGCAGTCCGCCGCTCGCCGCCGAGACCGGCCCTTCCTATATAGAGAGTCCACTCAGATGGAAGGGATTCCCTGTCGCCCGTCTCCCCGGCCTCCGGCTGCTCCTGCTGCCGTCGGGGCCCCTCCTCGGTCTCGGGGAGGCTCTACCGGGGCACCGGCCGTCACACCGGGAGGCTGGGGTCGTGTGACGATGACGTTGTTGTCTCTTGAGCGTCCCAGGCTGGCTGAAGGCGTCTTTCCCCTCCATCCCTTCAGGCGACCATAGCCGCCGTTGCCCCGGGGGGATGCCCGGGGGTGGTCGCCATGATTCAAGAGGTCGCCGCCGGATGCTTGCCGAGGGAGCGGGATGCCGCCCGCAGGTGGGAGGTCGGGACGAGAGAGCCGCTGGGCGGCAGATCGTCCTGGCCATGATCACCGATGCTGACGGCCGCCTCGCCTTCGCCAACGGCGACCTGCTTGCTCTCGGAGGGTGGCGCTGGAGCGACCTGAGCGGCTGTCTCTGGCACGAGGTGCTGATCGCTCCCGAGCACCGGCGTCGCGTGGTCCGAGCCTTCGATCGGGCGGTGACCGGCAAGGACGAGACCGCCTGCGTCGAAGCGCCGCTCCGCACCCGCGACGGTCGGGTGCGGATCGTGGCCTGGTCGGCCACGCCGAGCCTCGGCGAGGACGGACGGCCGACCTCCGTCACCTCCGTGGGGGTCGACGTCACCCGGTGGACCGAGGAACGCGATCGCCTGGCCGCCGAGAGGGACTTCGACGCCTCGCACGACCGCCTCACCGGGCTCCCCAACGCCTCGACGTTCCGCTGGCGGCTCGGCAGCGAGTTGAGCGCCGGCCGTCGCTCGGGACGCTCGACCGGCGTCCTCCTGGTGGCGCTCGACCGGCTGCGAACCGTGGTCGAGACCCTCGGCCAGGAGGCGGGGGAACAGCTGGTCGCCGAGATGGGGGAGCGAGTCTCGGACTGTGTCGGAGCCGCCGCCGGAGTCGCCGCCGGCCGCACGCCGTCGCTCGCGCTGCCCGCCGGCGCGCCGGAACCGATGGGCGCGTGGATGGTCGCGCGCTGGTCGGACGACGAGTTCGCCGTCCTCCTTCCCGGCCTGGTCTTCCCCGAGGAGGCCGTCTACATGGCGCGCTCCATCGTGGCGACCGTCGCGGCGCCCTGCACCGGCTCCGCCGCCGACCTCCGGCTGAGCGCCGCGATCGGGATCGCCCTGGCGCCGTCGGACGGCGACCATCCCGCCACGCTGATGCGGCACGCCGCCATGGCGCAGCACGCCGGGCGCACCTCGACGGAGCACATGGTCCGCTTTGTGCCGGCCCTCTCCCAGGAGGCCGAGGGCCGGCTCCTCATCGAGCAGCAGCTCCCCCTCGCCCTGGAGCGGGGGGAGCTCAGCGTCGCCTACCAGCCCGAGGTCGACGCCGTCTCTCACCGCATCGTCGGTCTCGAGGCGCTCGCCCGCTGGCATCACCCGGTGCTCGGCGAGGTTCCCCCCGTTCGGTTCATCCCCATCGCCGAGGAGATAGGGGTCATCGCGGAGATCGGCCAGTTCGTCCTGCAGAGCGCGGTCCGGCACGCGGCCCAGTGGCGGTCGGACGGTCTGGGAGACGTTCGGGTCGCGGTCAACGTCTCGGCTCACCAGCTGACCGACCGCAGCCTCATCGCGGCCGTGCTCGAGTGCCTGGACCAGACCGGGTTCCCGGCCCATCTGCTGGAGCTGGAGGTCACCGAGTCGGCGGCCATGGTCGACGCGCAAGCCGCGGCCGATGTGCTCGGTGAGCTCTCGCGCCAGGGGGTGACCATCTCGCTGGACGACTTCGGCACCGGCTACTCCAACATCGGCAAGCTCCACCACCTGGCCGTCAGCACGATCAAGATCGACCGCAGCTTTCTCCTCGAGGACGAGGCGAACCCCTCCTCGGACCCCTGGGCCCTGATCCACGCCGTGGTGACCCTCGGCCGCAACCTTGGGCTGCGGGTCATCGCCGAGGGGGTCGAGACGGAGGAGCAGCTCAGCCGCCTGCAGCCCCAGGGCCTGGACGCCTACCAGGGTTTCCTCTTCTCACGCCCGGTTCCGGCCGCCGAGATCCTTCGACTCCTGCGCGAGGGTCGGCCACTCGGGTCCGATCCCGGTTTCCGGATCGCCTGACACCGGCTCAACCGGCGCGCTCGTTGGCAGTCTGAGTCGCGGCGAGGGGGAGGAGCTGGTCGAGCTGGAGACCGCCGAGCCTTCCCTCCGCCACCAGGCTGTTGACCAGATTGTCGACCCGCCACACCAGGATGATCTGGAGGGCCCCGACCCCCTCGACGGTCCCCTGGGTGGTGGTGGCGTGGCCGCCGTCGGCCAGCGGGCCGGTGGAGACGGGCACCGCACCGGCGCGGGCATCCAGGGCGGTGTCGAGGCGGATCATGGCGGCGGCCGCGCCGGCCGTGGTCGTGAATGCGGCGACCGCGGCGGAGAGCGTGATGGGTCCGTTGCTGGTGCTGAACGACACGTTGCGGTCGTACTCGACCGCCGCCGCTCGCACCAAGCCGTCCTTTCGCAGCGCGGTCGAGCTGGCCTCGTCCAGCCAGCCCGACCCCACCTGTTTCACCGCCTGGTAGACGGTGAAGTCCGGGGAGGTGAGCTGGCCCAGGGTGATCAGGTAGCCACCCGGAGCCCCATCGAGGGTGGTCGGGGCGGAGCTCCCGCAAGCGGCCGCAGTCAGTACCACCAGCGCCAGCACCCCGAGCGCTCGCGCTGTGCCCGAGCGCGCCCTCATTCCTGGCGAACGGCGCTCACGATGTCGGCGGCGGCGGCGCGGCAAGCCGGCAGCACCCCGGCGAGGAGCACGGCCACGACCACGCCTCCCAGCAGGGCGATCGCTGTGGTGATCGGGAAGACGAAGGCAGGAACGAAGCCGGGGCTGGTGCTGGCCGCGAGCAGGGGCACGGCGAGCAGGCAGCCCACCCCGATGCCGAGCACGGCCGCGACTCCTCCGAGCAGGCCGGCCTGCGCCAGTACCAGACGCTGGGCCTGACCCCGACTGAGCCCCACGGCCCGGAGCAGGCCCAACTCGCGGCGGCCCTGGCGGACGTTCACCACCAGCGTATTGATGACCGCCAGCACGGCGATCGCCACCGCCAGCCAGGCGACGGCCGCGAGGATGCCGACGGTGCCGCTCAGTGCCTGCTCGGTCGCCGACTCGATCGTGCTGACCGAGGTCGCCGAGAGGCCGTACCGGCTCGCCACTGCGGCCGCGGCCGGTCCGCGTCCCGCGGTCAGCACCTCGAGATCGTCGAAACCCGATGCCTGGCTTCCGAAGGACTTCACCGCCTGTCCGGAGTCGACGAGCAGCGACTCCCGGCCGTCACCGGCCGGGAAGGAGTGCTCGACGATGCCGGCGATGGTGAAATCGGTCGTCCCGCTGCCCGTTGCCACCGGGAGCACGGTGCCCACCTGCCAGTCATCCGCCTCCGCCAGGCTGAGCGGCGCCAGCAGGTTGGAGCCGCCGGCGAGCGCCACGAAGGCTCGGCTGCGGCTGCCGGCCACCAGCTCCAGGCCGCCGTCGCGCGCGTAGGTCGCGCTGTCGAAGGCGGTCATCCCGATCACGTCGCCGTCGACGACGGCGGGGAAGAAGCGGAGGCTGGTCAGCTGTGCCCCCGCGTCCTCGCCGATCTGGGCGGCGATGCCGCTCGGCTGGGTCACCGGGCTGTGGATCAGGGTGTCACCGATGAAGAGGTGGCTGATCCAGACGTCGCCGGAGGCGAGGCTTCCCGTCACCAGGACCCCGGCGGCCATCGCCGCCGCGATGGCGGTGACCAATCCGGAGAGCGTCAGCGCGGTGCGGTTGCGGCGGCGCCTCAGGCTGGCCGCCGCAACCTCGGTCTCCGGCCAGACCACCCCCAGCATCCGTGTCAGGAGACGCGCTAGGGACGGGGCCAGGAGCGGCAGGCTGAGCACCACCGCGAGGAGCAGGGCGACCGCACCCACCGGTGCCAGGGCGCCGCCGGCCAGATCCGACACCACCGCCAGGGCGGCGAGCGGCGGCACCGCGCCGATCGCGGCGCCATGGACCCGCTCGCGCCGACCGGCACTCTCGGGACTCAGGGCTTCGAGGATCGGCACGCGCGCGGCCGTTGCGGCGGGGACGGCGGAGGCGACCAGGGCGGAGAGGATGCCGGCGAGCACGGCGAGCACCACGGCCAGGGGACTGACCTGGAGCCCGACCGCGGGCGCGGTCGAGGCGGCTCCAAAGGCGGCCTGGAGGGCAGCTCCGAGCCCCACGCCGACGACGATCCCGGCCGCCGCTCCCGAGAGGGCGAGGACCGTGGCCTCGGCGGCGAGGAGATGGAACACCTGGGCGGCCGAGGCGCCCGCCGCCCGCAGCAGGCCGATCTCGCGCCGTCGCTCCAGGGCGGCGAGACTCACCGTATTGGCGCACACCCCGGCTCCGATGACCACGCTGAGGACGCTGACGAGGACCAGCAGGGAGGAGAGCTGGGAGGCTGGGCCGCTCGAGTCGATGCCTGGGTCAAACGTGGTGACCGCCCCGCCGAGCCGCTGATGGACCTCCGCCGCCGCCTCCGCCGAGCTGGTCCCCGGAGAGAGGCGGAGAGCTGCGAGCGAGGCGTGGAGGCCAAGGTTGAAGGAGGAGAGCAGCTCCGGGGCCGGGACGAAGATGACGTCGTGGGTGAAGCTGGCGCTCACGCCGCTCGCGTCGGTGATCCCGACCACCGTGAAGGAGCGGGGGCCCGTCGACGTGGTCAGCCGGACGCTGCCGCCGATGCCGAGGCTGCCGCCCGGAGGGGCCAGGGTCGGAAGGAGCGCTGCATCGATGGCGATCTGGTCGTGGGCCGAGGAGGTCGGAAGGCGTCCGGCGCTGACACTGATACCGCGGAGCGCGGCGCCCCCACCCTGCATTCCCACCAGGGTCACGGTCGAGGTCGGCGCGCTCGCTTCCGGGGCCTGGGCCGTGACCCGCTTCTGGTACAGGGGGACCACCTCGCTGACCCCGGAGAGGCTCCTGAGGGAGGCCAGCTGCGCGGTGCTGAGGCCGACCCCGGAGCCGGTGCGGACGTCGAGTCCCGATTGCCCGGCACGGAGCTGCGCCGACGCGTCAGCCTGGGCACCGACCCCGGCGACCTCGATCTGGACGCCCAGCATCGCCGCCACCCCCAGCCCCACGGCGGCGGCGGTCAGCGCCGCCCGCGCCGGCCGGGAGGCGAGGTTGCGCGTGAGCACCGGTCGGAGACCTGGCTCGAGCCCAGCGGTCACCAGCCAGGTCGCGCCGCCCACGATCCGTCGCGTGATGGAGGTGACCAACCCGGTCATGCTCCGCGAGACCGGGTCAGAGGTCATGCCGCTCGAGCCGGCGGACGAGTGCCCGGAAGCCGGCGGTCTCGGCGCCCGCACCGCTGCCCTCCACCCGCACGTCGTCCACAACCCTGCCGTCGGCCAGGACCAGCACCCGGTCCGCGTACGCGGCCACCCGCGCGTTGTGGGTGACCAGGACGGTGGTCTGAGACCGCTCGCGGCAGAGGCGGCTGAGCATCTCCATCACCTCGTGGCCGCTCTGGCGGTCGAGATTGCCGGTGGGCTCGTCGGCGAGGAGCAGGGCGGGTGCCGCAGCCAGAGCCCTGGCCAGGGCCACCCTCTGCTGCTCGCCCCCCGAGATCTCGTCGGGGCCGTGGCCCTGGAGACCGTGAAGTGAGAGCTGGTCCATGAGCACGCGGACACGTTCGGACACCGTTCTGCCGTCCAGGCCGGCAGCGTGCCTGCCGCCACGCAGCCGGAGCGGCAGGGCCACGTTCTCGGCGGCGGTGAGGCTGGGGATCAGGTTGAAGAACTGGAAGACAAAGCCGATGTGGTCGCGGCGGAATGCCGAGCGCTCGGCGTCCCCCATCGCGTAAAGGTCGCGGCCGTCGACCAGGACGCGGCCCGAATCCGGTGGCTCCAGCCCGCCCATGATGTGGAGCAGGGTGCTCTTACCGGCGCCGCTCTGCCCCATGATGGCCACGAACTCACCGGGGCGGACGGTGAGGGAAACCCGGTCCAGGATGGTGCGGGGAGGCCGGCTGATCTGGTAGCTCCTGCACACCGCATCCACGGTGACCACCGCGGGGACGGCAGGAGAGGGTTCGGTGGCAGGGTCCTCGGTCACCGTACGGGCCTCCCTGTATCTGGCGGCATTGTCCGCAACTCTAGTCGAAGAGGAAGGCTCCCAGGGCCGACTCGATGGTGTCGGAGATGAGCCCCTGCCCGCTGTACTCGTAGGCGGGCAGCGGCAGGCTCGTTGTGACCGAGGGTGTCGCCGTGGGTCTGGGGGTCGGCACCGGCGTTGGGGTCGGGGTGGGCGTGGGTGTCGGGGTGAGCGTGGGTGTCGGTGTCGGGGTGGGTGTGGCTGTGGCGACGGGTCGAGCGGTCGCCGGCGGGGCGGTGGCCGGCGGGGCGGTGGCCGGCGGGGCGGTGGCCGGCGGGGCGGTGGCCGGCGGGGCGGTGGCAGGTGGGGCCGTGGCGGCCGAGGGCAGCTGGGCAAACTCCTCAGCGAACATCCACACGCCCTGGGCGGGAGACGATGCGCCCGGGGGGGTCCACGACTGGCTGGTGGCACTGCCGATCCCCAGGTCGGTGTAGCTGGGGTCGAGGATGTTCTGCTCGTGATCGGGGCTCTGCATGAAACTCTGATTGATCCATTGCGCCGCAGCGTCCGCCGACCCCTCGTTGTCCACCCACCCGACGTTCTCCCCGGCCGACCGATAGTTGACACCGAAGGCGCTCATCATCGAGAAGACGTACTGGTTGCAGGGGGGGATCGCGTGGGCGAAGTAGTCGCGGTTGATCATGTCCTGGGCTCTGCCGTCGATGGTGCCGGCACCGGCGCAACCGCTGTAGGGGGCAGCCTCGCCGATTGAGGCCAGGGTCGAGTTTTGCGCCAGCGCCGCCACGCCGTTGCTGGCGCGGTCCTGGTTGGTGAGGGAGAAGAGGTCGGAGTCCGCGGTGGCGTCGGCGGCGGCCGGCTGGCCTTGGAGATGGCTCCCGGCGAAGAGGGCGGCACCGAGCATCGCACCGGCGAGGACCACGCGGCCGGGAGCCCGGCGTCGCCGCCGAGCAGGTGGGCTGGACGCCCCGTCGCGGTCGACCCGGACGGCCGCAGCCGTTCGGCACAGCGCCTCCCACCCTGCCTGGGGGGTGGATACGCGCGCGCTGCTCTGGCTCACGGGGAGGATCACACCGCGCCGGAGGCGTGCCACGCGTGCCCATCACGCCTCCGTTGCAACCCCGTTGCAGGGCAACCGAGTGCCGACAGGGGGGGCGGGGGAGGATGCAGGGGAGCGATGCAAGCTGCCGCCTCTTGACACGATCGTTGCAATCTGTGGATTCGATGCAATAGATTGGGGTGTAGCCTGCGCAAGAACGTCAGACAGAGCAAACCTGACGAACGAGACACCGTAGATAGGTAGGCTGGGACAGAGGATGTCGCTTCTCGACCGCGTCCAGAGGAAGGCTGAGGACGCGTCGCCATCTGGTGGGGTGGCCGCACAGCCCGCGCCCCCGCCGACGTTTGCGCTGCCGTCCGCCAGCGTCCCGACCCTCGCCTCGCTTGCCGCGCCGCCCTCCGAGTCGCTCGCACCGACGCCGAGCTGGTCGGTGCGCACCTCGCCGGCCAACTCAGCCCCCCCGGTCGCTGCCCCACGGCGGGCGCTGGAGCCGGCGCAATTCGGGCGCCCCGCGCCCGCTCAGGCCCCGCCACCTCCGCTGCGGGTTCGGCCCTCCGACACCTCCGGGCTGGGCGACGCCAACCGGCCCACGTCCCTGCTCAGCCGCACCGGTGACTCCGCCGGTTCGGGCGACGGCGCCCGTATCTCCTCGCTGCTGAACCGCACCGGTGAGGCGGGGGGGACGGGTGATGGCAGCCGTCCCAACTCCCTGCTCAGCCGCACCGGGATCCCGCGTCCCGGGCAGGGCCGGGGAGCCGTCGGCGCGATGTACGCCCAGCTACGAACCCGGGTCCACCAGCGCCTCGTCGAGGAGCTTGCCGGCAACACGGACTCGGCGCCTGCGGATGTCATCCGCCAGCGCCTCGCCGAGCTGGTCGGCGAGGTCATCACCGAGCAGGGCGTGACCATGAGCCGCCAGGACCGCCTCCGGGTGGTCGAGACGCTCATCCACGACGTCCTCGGACTCGGACCGCTCGAGGACCTGCTGGCGAACCCCGACATCGCCGAGATCATGGTCAACGGACCCAACCAGATCTACGTCGAGGAGAAGGGCAAGCTGCTGCGGAGCCCGGTCACCTTCGAGAGCACCGAGCAACTCATGCAGGTCATCGACCGCATCGTCTCCTCGATCGGCCGGCGCGTGGATGAGTCGTCGCCGATGGTCGATGCCCGGCTCAAGGACGGCTCGCGAGTGAACGTTATCATCCCTCCCCTCGCCCTTCGCGGACCGACGGTGACGATTCGGAAGTTCTCCAAGGAGGCCTTCACCATCGACGACCTGATCCGCTTCGGCACCCTCACCGACGAGATGGCGAAATTCGTGCGGGCCTGCGTCAGAGGCCGCCTGAACATCGTGGTCTCCGGCGGCACCGGATCGGGCAAGACCACGACGCTGAACGTGCTCTCGAGCTTCATCCCCGAGGATGAGCGGATCGTCACCATCGAGGACGCCGCCGAGCTCCAGCTCGTGCAGGAGCACGTGGTCACCCTGGAGGCGAGGCCGTCCAACGTCGAGGGCAGAGGCCAGGTCACCATCCGCGACCTGGTCATCAACGCCCTCCGGATGCGGCCGGACCGGATCGTCGTCGGTGAGTGCCGCGGCGGCGAGGCACTGGACATGCTCCAGGCCATGAACACCGGGCACGACGGCTCGCTCACCACGCTCCACGCCAACAACCCGCATGATGCCGTGAGCCGTCTGGAGACCATGGTGCTGATGTCCGGTGCGGACCTGCCGTCGCGCGCGATCCGCGAGCAGATCGCATCGGCGGTGAACATGATCGTGCAGCAGTCGCGTCTGCGCGACGGCACCCGGAGGATCGTGAGCATCACCGAGGTTCTGGGCACCGGCCCCGACGGCGTCGTGATGCAGGAGATCTTCGGGTTCAAGCAGACGGGGGTCGATCCCGAGACCGGCAGGGTGATCGGGGAGCTGGCCCCCACGGGCGTGCTGCCCCAGGCGCTCGACCGTCTGAGCTCCGAGGGCGAGGGGGTCCCGGAGGAGATGTTCGCCGCCGCCTGACCTCTGGCCCCACGCGTTGTCCCCGGACCGGGTGTGAAGGATATGCCGACCGGGTGACGGGCTCCTGACCGATCGGTTTCGGTCGGGGTGCCGGGTCCCACCCTCGATTCGCCGTCCATACACTCGGGGCGAAGTGTCCTCGTCTCCGACGGCGGGTGCAGCCCGCTCTCCCCATGCCCGGAGCCGCCGTGCGGTCCCGCCCGTCCGGGTGCTCGTGTGCGCGGCGGATGGGTCCGCGATCACCGGCGCCCTGAGGGGTCCGGGCGCCGCCTCCGGGATCGAGACCTTCGCGGTGCCGACTCTGGCGTCGTTGCCGGAGGATCTCGGCAGCCGTTGGGATGCCGTCGTCGTTGAGGACGACCGGCCCGGTTGGTCGGCGGAGGCGCTGCTCGACCACATCCGCGCTCGCGGCGTGAGCATCCCGGTGGTGGTCGTTTGCGCTCCCTCGGACGAGGCGACCGGGATCGCGCTCGTGGAACGCGGCGCGGCCGACTGCCTCGCCTCGGACCGGTTGGCACGCCTTCCCGTGGCCGTGCGTGCCGCGGTCGAAAGGGAGGCGCTCAGCCGGAAGCTGATGCGCGCCGAGGCCGCCGCCCCGGATCCCGACCAGATGCTGCAGGCAGCCTTCCAACAGGCTCGTGCCGCCACCATCACGATCGACCCCGCCGGCTGCGTGGCCGCCTGGAATGCGGCCGCGGAGAGGCTGCTCGGATGGACGGAGGCGGAGGCACGCGGTCAGCGTCTGACCGACCTCGTGGGAGGCGACGACCGCGGGACGCGGCTCACCCGGATGATCGCCGAGGCATTCGAAGAGCACACTCCGGGCCGGCAGATCGTTCCGGTGAAGCTGCGCCGGCGCGACGGCCAGCCGTTGCATTTCGAGGTCAGCGCGGCGCGCCGCCAGGACGACCTCGCCGGAGCCGTCGTCTCCTTCACTGACGTCACCGAGCGCTGGCAGACGGAGTTCCTGAAGAACTGTCAACTGGGGTTCCTCCGCGCCCTCGGTTCGCCCGACGAGGACGCCGCGCTCCTCGGAGCGCTGGAGCAGATCGGGCTGAGCGTCAACGGCACCGACGTCGGGCTCTGGGAGGCTGACGCCCGGGGGGTGGTGCGGCTGCGCGCGGTCTGGAGTCGTGCAGGCTACGACCCAACCACAGAGCCCTCAACACAGGCTGTCCCATCCGCCCTGGTGACGCGGGCCATGAGCAGCCGGGGATTGTCCTTCTCGGAGGCGAGCCCCGCCCGCCCGGTGGGGGAGTCCCTGGGCGTTCCGGTGTTGAACGGCGAACACGCTCTCGGCGCCATCGAGATCAGCGCGCCGGACTTCGCCGGCTTCGATGACGCCCAGGCCGCCCACCTCACGGGACTTGGCAACTACCTCGGCATCTACTGTGCGCAGCGGCGGAGCGCCGCAGATTTCGCACGCAGCCTGGAGGAGCTGAATCGCGTGAGTGGGGAGCGCCTCCGGCTGATGCGCCTCCTCGTCGAGGCTCATGAGGACGAGCGCCGGACCATCGCCGCCGACATCCACGACGACTCCCTGCAGATCCTCGCCGCCGTCGGGCTCCGGTTGCACACACTCCGGCGGCGGGTCAACGACGAGGCGGCACGGAGCACCCTCGGCGCGGTGGAGCAGATGGTGGGGACTGCGATCTCGCGTCTTCGGGGTCTGATGTTCAACCTGCGCCCCACCGGGCTTGACCACGGTGACCTGCTCGGCACGATCCGTGACCGTCTGACCCAGGTGCAGCAGGATGAGGGCATCGAGTTCAGCCTCGCCGGTTCGGAGCCGGTAGCGCTCACGACCGCGGCGAGAGTGACGCTCTATCGGGTCGCCCAGGAGGCCATCGCCAACGTGGTCAAGCACGCCTCGGCGAGCCATATCAGCGTCTCCGTGGAGGAGCGGGACGATGGCTGTCTGATGCAGATCACCGACGACGGCGCCGGGTTCGGAGCCGCAGCCGCGAGCCCACCCGGCCATCTCGGCCTGCCCAGCATGCGCGAGCGGACCGAAGTCGCCGGAGGCTGGCTGCGGGTCGAGGCGGGCGCCCTCCGCGGCACCGTGGTGACCGCCTGGGTACCGCTTCTGATCGGGGCGCGGTCCGACCTCGGGTCCGTGCCATGACCTTCCCAGTCCTCGCCCGGATTCTGATCGCGGACGACGATGCCAACATCCGGGAGGCGCTCCGAGAGCGGCTCGAGTGCGAGGACGGCCTCGAAGTTGTCGGGGTGGCGGAGGACGCCATCCAGGCCGTCGAGGTGGCTGCCCGCGAGCGCCCCGACGTGGCCATCCTCGACGTCAAGATGCCGGGAGGTGGTGGGCCCCACGCGGCCCGCGGTATCCTCGCGGAGAGCCCGCTGACCCGGATCGTCGCGCTCTCCGCCTACGGCGACCGAGCGAGCATCCTGGAGATGCTGAGTGCCGGCGCAACCGCATACCTGGTCAAGGGTTCGATGCCGGACGAGGTCACTCAGACCATCCAGCGCGTCCTTCGCGGCGAATCCGCCTTCTCGCCGGAGGTGGCCAGCACGGTCGTTCGCGAGCTGAGCGAGCAGCTGGCGGGAAAGGAGGAGGCCGAGGCCAAGCGGACCCGGATCCTCTCCCGGGTCCAGGGGGTGATCGAGCACGGAGGCATCCATCCCGTCTATCAGCCGATCGTCGACCTGGCCAGGGGCAGGGTCACAGGTGTGGAGGCGCTCTCCCGCTTCGACACCGGGATGCCACTGCAGTGGTTCGAGGAGGCGTCCGACGTGGGCCTCCGCGAGGACCTGGAGGCATCGGCGCTGGCCGTTGCCCTGGCCGGGCTCCCAGCGCTGCCCACGGACTCCTACCTCTCCCTCAACCTCTCCCCGTCCACCCTGCTCCGGCGGGACGTCGCCCGGCTGCTCGGGGCCGTGCCCCTCGAGCGCATCGTCATCGAGATGACCGAGCGCTCCCCGGTCGGCGACTACGATGCGCTGAACCGGGCGCTCCAACCGCTCCGTCAGGCGGGCGTTCGGGTGGCCGTCGATGACGCGGGAGCGGGCTTTGCCAGCCTTCGCCACATCCTGCTGCTGGTCCCGGACATCATCAAGCTCGACATCTCTCTGACCCGGGGGATCGACGTGGACCGGCCACGCCGCGCTCTCTCCTGCGCCCTGGTGGCGTTTGCCCGCGAGACGGCGACGACGATTGTTGCCGAGGGCATCGAGACGAACGCGGAGCTGCGCACCCTGAAGGAGATCGGCGTGACCCAGGGCCAGGGGTTCTTGATCGCTCGGCCGATGGTCCCGCCGATCGACGAGCGCCGCATTCTCGAGATCCTGGGGGTCTGAGGCGCCGGATCCGGCTGCGCGGGCGCCCGGGTGGGGGAGACCTCCACTCCGCGCGCAGCCCCGTTGGAAGAGCGCCGCTCAGCGGCCGCGCGGTCCTCCGGGACCGACCGGCGGCATCCCCATCCCGGGCGGCATGCTCGGCGGCAGTCCCAGGCCGGGAGGACCACCGAAGCCAGGAGGCGGCTGCGTCGGCTGTGCAGCGCCGTTGCCCATCTTCCTGCTCGCCGCCGCCATCAGCGCTTCCTGCTGAAGCTGGCGTCGATCGGGGAAGAGCTGGGCCAGACGCGGCGGCAGCGGAACGCCCATGTCGAAGAGGCGGTCGATGATCTTCGGGCGGATGCCCGTGGAGCTGAAGTCGCCCACGATCTTCCCGGTCGCCGGATCGGCGCCCCTGGACTCGAACTTGAAGATCTCCTGCATGGTGATGGTGTCGCCTTCCATCCCCACGACCTCGGTGACCGAGATGATCTTGCGCGAGCCGTCCTTGAGGCGCGCCAGCTGGATGATCAGGTTGACGGCGCTGGCAACCTGCTGGCGGATGGCCTTCAGGGGCAGGTCCATGCCGGCCATGAGGACCAGGGTCTCGAGCCGCGAGAGGGTCTCACGGGGAGAGTTGGCGTGGATGGTCGTCATCGACCCATCGTGGCCGGTGTTCATGGCCTGGAGCATGTCGAGGGCCTCACCGGAGCGGCACTCGCCGACGACGATGCGGTCGGGGCGCATCCGCAGGGAGTTGACGACCAGATCGCGGATGTTGACGCGGCCTTCGCCGTTGACGTCCGGCGGGCGCGACTCGAGCCGGCACACGTGCTCCTGGTGGAGTTGGAGCTCGGCGGCGTCCTCGATGGTGATGATCCGCTCGTCGATCGGGATGAACCCGGAGCAGACGTTGAGGAGGGTCGTCTTCCCGGTGCCGGTGCCGCCGGAGACGATGATGTTGGCCCGGGCCAGGACGCACGCCTGGATGAACGAGGCGCCCTCCTGGGTGATGGTCCCGAAACCGATCAGGTCGGAAACCTGATAGGGGTCTTTCGAGAACTTCCGGATGGTCAGCAGGGGGCCGTCGAGGGCCACGGGCGGGATGGCGGCGTTGACGCGCGATCCGTCCAGGAGCCGGGCATCGCAGAGGGGTGTCCGCGCGTCGACCCGCCGGCCGACCGATGAGACGATGGTGTCGATGACCCGCATGAGGTGGGCCTCGTCGTCGAAGCGGATGTCGGTGAGCAGGATCTTGCCCTTGCGCTCGACGTACACCATCTCCGGTCCATTGACCATGATCTCGGTCAGGCTGTCGTCCTCGACCAGCGGCCGAAGCGGCCCCAGGGCCTCCATGTACCGGTTGTCGAGGCGGGAGTTGGCGGCGACGCTCACAGGTGGGACTCCTCTTGGGCACCACGGGCGGCCATCCGGCTGAAGGGCCGCCAAGGGCGATTCTCGCCCGTCCCCACCGATGGTAGGGCAAGGCAACACATTCGATACACGATCTTTTCCTGGCCGCCGGGCCGGTCCCGTCTACCATGTGCTCCTCAGCACCGTTCACGGGAATACTGAATGAGCCCAGGCGGCCCAGCCTGCGAGGAGAGGCGGGTGCTTTGACGCGGCCGCCTTCCGAATTCCCTGCGCCGGCCGCCGACGAGCTCCTCGGAGAGGATTGGTTCGGCGAGGGGAGCGCCTTCGACACGGGCGAGGACCTGGCCACCGCTCTGGCCGCGCTGGCGAGCGGCGAGATGGTCTGGCCGGTCGATACGCTCGACCTCTCCGGGGTCTCCGTCCCCTCTCCGGCGCCGGCAGGGCGCCCCGCCACGCACCAGCCGGCCGAGTGGCCGCCCGTCGGACCGGTCGCGCCGCCCCAGCCGCCGGACGAGTTCCAGGTCGCGACCATGCCCAGCTCGCGCGGGGGGCCACCCACCGGATGGGCCCTGCATGCTTCCAGGTCCATCAGCCGTCCGCGCCGGCTCGGCGCAGGGGCGGCGCCGGAACGCTCCGGCTGGTCCATCCGGCAGAGCGTTCAGATGCTCCGGATGACCGAGGACGCGCTGTACCGGCTGCGGGAGGAGGCTGCCCAGCTCACCTGGCAGCTTGCCGCGCTCGCCTACCGCGAGATCGACACCTAGACCCCCCCGGGGTCGGCGGCAGCATCGGCACCCTCTCGCTGCTCCATGAGGGTGTGGACCACGTCGAGCGTCGGAGACTGACCGGAGCGAATGAGCTGGATCACGATCTCCGGGTCGATGCCACCTGGCGCGGCGAGCGCTGCGGTTCGCGCCGCCTCGTCGGCGGCATCGCGGGCTCGGCGCAGCTGCATTCGCATCTCGTCGTTGCGGCGGAAGAGCCACGCGGCGAGCACCCCCTCGAGGATCGCCACCACAGCCAGCACGATCGCGGCGTGTCCGGTGACGGCATTGAGCACCGAGTTCACGGTTGAGTCTCCAGGTCGGCCGGTCAGAGGCCGCTCAGGTACTCGGCGGCGTGGTAGTGCATCTCGCGAGCCATCGCCTGGACCACCGAGGTTTCGAAACCGGGCAGGGCGACGTGCTTGATAGCCTCGATCGTGGCCATCACATCCTGAATGGACGGCCGCGTCCGGCGGAGCATCTCCGCCACCGGCGCCACACCGTCCGTTCCCAGCCAGAGGGCGCCGATCTGGATCAGATCCGCCTTCATCCCTTCGAAATCGGCACTCGCGTCGGCTGTCGCCAGGGCCTCCAGGGCAGGCGAGAAGTCGAACTGCGGGAACTGCGGGGGACCCTGTGGGGCCGCGCTGGCCGAGGCACTGGGCGCGGGTGCCTGGCTGTACGTCTGACCCCACGCAGACAATGTGCCCGCCTCCTCGTCGACGGTGGTGAGGGGGATGGGCGGCCACGCCGGGTCTCCCGAGGCGCCGCCGAGATCCACCGGGACGGTGGTCATGAGGTCGGGGGGCCCCGCCTGCTCGATGGGGGATGGGGGCTCGGAAGAGGTCATCGGGTTGGCGTGGGCCGTCAGCTGTGCCGCCATCGGGTCGGCCGGAGCCCCGACCTGGGCGGAGACCATCAGGTCCGCGGGCATCGCCAGCTTGGGAGCCACCAGCTGTGCGGGGGCGGGCATCGGCTGTGCCGCGTGCGCCCCGGCCTCCGCGGCCTCCGGCCCCTCGGCGGTACGCCCCATCTCCTCGGTGGCGAACTGGGGCTCTTCAACGGCGAACGGGGGCTCAACGGCGGCGAGCTCGGGGGCTTGGGCGGCCAACTCGGACTCCTCAGCGGCGAGCTCGGGCGCTTCGGCGGCGAACTCGGACTCCTCAGCGGCGAGCTCGGGCGCTTCGGCGGCAAACTCGGACTCCTCAGCGGCGAGCTCGGGCGCTTCGGCGCCGAACCCGCCCGCTTCCACGTCTGGCCCCGGCTCCTCCGCGGCGGCCTCTTCCGGCTCCTCGGCCGTGAGCTCCAGCTCGGGGGTGGCGGCGACGGACCCGCTCGGGTCGGTCGCCGGTGGCGCGGAGGCCGCGTAGCGGCTGGATGTTGTGATGGCGGCCAGCACCTCGGAGAGCGGTGCCGGTGCCTCGGTGGCGTCCGCGACAAAGGCGTGGTAGGCGGTCTCGGGGAAGTGATTGATCTGCCGCTCCTCCGGGCTCTGGCGGAGGGTGACCCTCGCGCGCGGGTGCCGCAGCAGCTCGGTCAGCCTCTCGGGCGACGCCACCGGTTGCCGGTCGATCTCGGTGTAGACGCCGAGCAGCTTCCCGCCGGCCACCAGGGCCACCCCGCGGACGCCGCCGGTCACGACGATCGCGCTGTCGCGGCGGCGCCCCTCGAGATCCTCGAGGAGGTTGGCGGCGTTGACCCAGGAGGCGGGCATCTCGCGGTAGACCGCCCGGCAGCGCCAGAGCATGGTGAGGGCCTCGGCGAGCCTGGGCGTCTCCAGCCGATAGCCGGAGACGCTACCGTCGCGTGCCCCCATCAGGGCAACGGCGGCGGCCTCGCCCACCATGCGGTCCTCCTCGTCGACCCAGACCGCGTCGATGAGCTGCTGACGGACGACGATCGCGGCAGCACGCAGCTTGGGCCCGGTGAGGACGATCAGCGCGTCCGGCAGGCTGGGGATCAGGACGTCGAGATGGACGACGCTCGCTGCAGCGTCAGACCAGAGGGATGGCCCGAGTGGGAGCAGCGGGAAATCCGCGAGGCCGAAGTCGGTCTCGGGTGCCGGCCCGCCGTCGTCAGCTCTCGAGCCGACCGAGCCAGACGTGGGGACGTCGCCCGCCGGTGCGGCGCCGGTCAGCTGGGCAAACGGCTCCATCAGGTCGTCGAGGGTGCAACTGAGCGTCTCGGTCCGCACCACCTCCTTACGCCAGGGAGACAGCTCGAAACGCGGTGGCAGCTGCGTCACAAGCGCCGCCAGGGCCTCCACCCCCTCCAGGTGGCGGCCGCCCACCTCCGCGACCGCGTGGTTTGGCTGTCCGAATACCAGAAACAGGCTCGCCCTGCCGCCGACCCAGGTGATGTCGAGCGCACCAGTCCGATAGTCGGCTTTGGCTGATGCGAGTTGTCGCAGGAGTTTAACAAAGGGTGCGGCTGTTGCCATCCCGAGATATTCTACGTGCGTGGCTGCAGAAATAATCACAATCGCGTCACTGAAAGGTGGCGTTGGCAAGACGACCACCAGCTACGCACTGGCGGCAGCCGCGGCAGCCAGCGGCCTGCGCGTCGTCGCCATCGACCTCGATCCCACCGGGGGTCTGAGCAACGCTCTGGAGAAGGCCAAGCGTGCCACCAGCATCGCTGACGTTCTCCACGGACGAGTCACACTCAGGGAGGCGCTCGTCGATCACCCGCTCGGCATCAAGACCGTTCCCGGCCACCGCAGCCTCAACCACGAGCCCCTGCACGAGCAGCAGCTTCGTGGAATTATCGAGCCTGTGCTTGAAGATGTCGACGTCGTCTTGATCGACACCCACCCTCATGAACCGTCGCTGCTGGGCCCCATGTCGGTGGCCGACCGGATTGTCATCCCGACCGCGCTCGACCTGCTCTCGCTGCGGGCTGCGGCGTTGACAGTCGGGCTCGCCGAGCAACTGGGCGTGTTGGAGCGAATTCGGGGCATTGTTGTCAGTAACGCGAAGCGGCCGCTTTCCCACATCACCGATTCGCTGCTCAATGGTCTGATTGTGAGCGGGCTGGCCTTCGAGACTGTGCTCTGGTTCTCGTCGGGATGGGTGGTGGCCACATCCGGCAAGGGTGAGCTCCCCGATCCGCAGCTGCTCGACCAAGCCAAGAGCCTGCTCCACGAGGTCGCCACCCGGCCGGTGCCGGCGGCTGCCCTGCGGCAGTTCATCGCCATGGCCCAGGGCCGGCATCCCGCCGTCACCGCCTCAGCGTAGAGAGCCGGGGCGGGCCTCAGCGGCGTCCGAAGCGCCAGAAGCCGTGCTTCTCCGAGGCGAGCCGCTCGCGCAGGCTCTCGATCTCGACCTGGGCAGCGTTCAGTGCGGCCGCCGTGTCGGCGAGCCCTCGCTCCGCCTGCTGGCGAGACGCCTCTGCCGCTTCGATCCGCCTGGTGAGGTCGGCCACCGTCGCGCGGGCGTGCTCGTCCCGGGTCGTCAGTTCTCGCTCGGCCGCCGCCGCGCGCTCCCTCCACCCTGACGCCTGGTGCTCCAGGGCCCGGTGACGCTGGCGCATGGCCTGCTCCTCGGCCAGACGCTGCTGCTGCGTCGCGGTGAGGGCCATGAGCGCGTCGCGGGACCGTCGGGCCTCCTCGGCGGCCGCCGCGCGCGCCGCCTCCGCCGACTGCAGCTCTGCGCGCAGGCGGTCGAGGTCCCGGCGCAGGCCGTCCACCTCGACGAGCCCTGCGGCGGGTTCATCGGCCTCCTCGGCGTCCTGGATCCCGGCTCGAAGCTGCGCCGCCTGCCTCTCCACCAGCCGGTCCAGGAAGTCCCACTGCTCGAGGAGCTCCTCCTCGGAGTGCGCCGGCTTGGGCTTGCGGGTGGTCACGCGGCATTCATCCCAGGTGACGGTTCGGGTTGTGACGATCCTCTCAGACGGAGCCGGCGAGCCGCGCGGGGTCGACCCCGTGCAGCGCCGAGAGTGCCGCCCTCCGCTCGAGCCCGAGGGCGTCCAGCAGATGGTGTACCGGCGTCATCGAACCGGAGAAGCGGAGCGGCACGGAGTCGGCGCGGAGAGGCCAGTCGTGTGGCGGCCCGGGGAGGGTCTCCGGATCCCCGCTGGCGAGGAGGAGGGCGATCTCCGCCTCGGTCACGCCGGCCGCGATCAGGCGCCCCGCCACCTCGATCATCTGTCCGGGCTGCAGGCGGGGCAGGGCGTTCCAGACCGCGACCAGGGTGGCCTCCGCCTCGTCGAGCTCGCGAACGATGGCGGGGACCTCGGTCAGGCCCAACCGGCGAGCCACCTCCAGCCGGCGGGTACCCAGCACCACCTGGAAGCGCGAACCCTCGACCGGGCGGAGCAACAGCGGTTCCACGATGCCGCGGTGGCGGATGCTGCGGGTGAGAGCCAGCAGATCGCCGCCCGGAGGGTCGGGCCACGGACGGGTGTCGACATCACTGCAGGCGATGCGCTCCAGTCGTGACTGCGACGTCGGGGCCAGCCAGCGGGCCAGGGGACCGGCGTGGAGCGCCAGCCTATTGGGGTCGCTCGGGGGGCCCGCGGCCTCGGAAGGCTCAGACAATCTGGAGGACCTCCTCGGCCAGCTGCCGGTATGCTGCGGCGGCTTTCGAGGCGGGGGCATACGCCACGATCGGGACACCGGCCAGAGACGTCTCCTGGAGCTTCACGGTCGGAGGGATGAGGGTCTGGAAGATGCGCAGGCCGGCCAGGTCGGCGAGCCCGCTCAGGAGCTGCTGGCTGAAGTTGGTGCGGAGGTTGACGAAGGTGGGCACCATGCCGAGCACCTGCAGCTCCGGGTTGAGCCGGCTGCGCGCGAGGTTGACCGCCCGCAGCACCTCCTTGAGCCCGCGGACGGCGAAGCCCGACATCTGGAGCGGGATGAGCACGTAGTCGGTGGCGGCCAGGGCGTTGACGGTGTGGAAACCGAAGTTGGGCGGGGTGTCGTAGAGGATGAAGTCGTAGGCGGCGGAGGTCCCGTCCCGGTCCAGGGCGTCGCGCAGCAGGGTTTCCCGGTGCAGCCCTGAGGGGAGCTCGGCCTCGGTCGCGGTGAGGTCGGGCGTTGCGGGGAGGAGGTACAGGTTTGCCCACTCGGTGGCGACGATGGCCTGGCCCGCCGTCGCCCGACCGATGAGCACGTCGCCCAGGCTGGACCGGAGCTCGTAGGGGTTCAGCCCCAGGCCGCTCGTGAGGTTGGACTGGGGGTCGCAGTCCACGGTCAGCACCCGCCGGCCGCGTTCGGCGAGAGCCGCCGCCAGGTTGATGGCGGTGGTCGTCTTGCCCACGCCACCCTTCCCGGACACGCAGGCGATCCCGATGCCCATGCTTACCTCCGGGGCCGCAGATGTCACGTCACCGTGCCTTGGTCGGATCCGGTCGCGGTGGGCGTCCAATTCGCCCCGTCGTATCTTGCCTGCGAAAGCGGTGTGGCGGCGCCCCTGGTGGCTCGGGGCCGGCGAATGGCGACCCGACCGTTACGCGCCCGCGACCCGGCGTCTGCCGGATGGTTGGAGCCTCCCCGGATAATCGCACCAAGATGACCGTACAACCCTCTCTCTTCAGTAGCTCCGATACGACCCCGCGTCGTCGGCTGGTCCGGGATGGCTTCCGCGAGAACGAAACCAACCCCGTGGACCACTTCGCGCTGCGCTCGGGAGAGATGTATCGGATCTCGTACTCTGTGGGCGGATCCAGCCAGCGCAGGGTCACCCGCAGCGTGGCGATCTACGGCGGCCAGACCGAGCGTCGTGTCTGGAGCGGTGACGTCATGTCCTGCCTCGACTTTGCGCTGCCCCAGGGCAGGACGCTGTCGCTCCTCACCAGTCAGCTCGTGGACGCTCGGCCGGCTGAGCTCAACGAGCGGGGTCAGTGGGTGCTTCAGCAGCCGGACGGCCACCACCGTCGCGCTCCGCGTCGCCACCGCAGCGGTCTGGGCTGAACCTGGCGCGCGGTGCGGCCGGCGGGTGGGAGCGGCGCAGGCCGTCCTGCAGACCTCGTCACACCTCTGCCGATGGCCGGGCCTGCTCACCGTGCTGCGGGTGGAGCCGTCCGGGCCTTCCCTCACCACCCTGCCATGGCCGCCGCAGGAGGGGATCAGCTCTGGCCCGCGACCGGCTGGAGGCCGTTGGATTCGGGAGTGACCTCCTGAGCCTTGGCGAGGCGCTCGTTGAGGCCGCGCCGCTCGAAGCGGTAGCCGATCCCGGGGACGGCGTGGATGTAGGTGGGACGCGGTCCCTCTGGCTCGATCTTGCGGCGCAGCCGGTACACGTGTGCGTCCACCGAGCGGAGGTCGAGATCGGCGCCCTGGCCCCAGACCTTCTGGATCATCTCGGAGCGCGAGATCACCCGGCCCGGCGAGGCCGAGAGAAGCGCCAGGAGGTCGAACTCGGTGGGGGTGAGGGTGACCGGCTTGCCGTCGCGCAGCACCTCGTGGCGGCCGACGTCCACGATCAGTCCGGGGAACTTGAGGCGTCCCGGCCGGACCTGGGACTGGGTCGTCCGCTGACGGCGGAGCTTGGCGTTGATCCGCGCGGCGAGCTCCCTGACCTCGAAGGGTTTGATGATGTAGTCGTCGGCGCCGATCTCCAACCCGACCACGACGTCCACGGGGTCGGAGCTGGCGGAGACCATCACGATCGGGACCTCGACGCCGGCGGCCCGGAGGCGCCGGCAGACGTCGAACCCGGTGAGGCCCGGCAGGGTCAGGTCGAGGATGATCAGGTCTATGTCACTGGACTCGGCGAGACGAACGCCGTCCAGGCCATCCTCGGCAAACTGGATGCCGAAGCCGTGCTGCTGCCCGAGGACGGTGAGGATGTCGTGCATCGAGGGGTCGTCGTCGACGACGAGCACGGTGGCCTCGGCGACCCCGGTGCGGCCGCCCAGTGAGGCTGCCGGGTTGAGAATGCTGTAATCCGTGAAGGGGCTCATCCTGTCGTTTCCTGGAATGGCCTCCGCGATAGAACGGCTTGGTGCTCGCCACGACGCTACCAGAAAGATCGCGAAGGCTCTGATTCGGTTACCCGAGTGTTGCGAGCTTTTACCAGGCCGAGATGGCGGTGGCCTCCCGCCTCTCGGCTACGCCCCTACAGCTGCCCCGGCAGGGCGATGACGAAGGTGTTGCCGCGGACCCGGGTGTTGTCGATCCAGATCCTGCCGCCCATCCGCTCCACCAGCTGTCGCGCCAGGTAGAGGCCCACCCCGAAGCCTCCGCGCTGCCGGAGCAGCGGGGATTCCACCTGGTAGAAGGAGGCGAAGACCCGGTCGACCTCGGCTTCGGGGATGCGCCGGCCCTGGTCGCGCACCCGGATCAGGACGTAGGGCCCGTCGCGCCGGGTGGAGATGGTCACCTCTTCCGACTCCGGGGAGAACTTCAGGGCGTTGTCGATGAGGCAGGCGAGGGTGAGCGAGAGGCGTTCGGCGTCGGCCAAAGCTCGGGAGGCGTCGGGGAGGATGTCGACCGCGAAACGGCTGCGGTCGGCGGACTCGATGAAGCGCGAGATGGTGTCGCCGATCACGGTGTCCAGCTCGCAGGTGGTCGTCTTGAGGCGGATCTCGCCGGACTCGAGCTGGGCGATCGCCAGCAGGTTGTCGGTCAGCCGGGCCAGGTGCTCGGTCTCCGAACGCAGCTCCCGGATGCCCTCGTCACGGGCGCTCGCCGGGAGCCGGTCGCCGGCGTCCTGCATCAGGCTCACCCACGCCTTGATCTTGGTCAGCGGGGTCCTCAGCTCGTGCGACGCCAGCATCATGAAGTCGCTCTTGATCCGGTCGACCTCGCGCAGCTCGTTGAAGGCGACCGCCTCCAGCTCGTAGGTGTGGGTGAGCTGGCGAGCCCGGTTCTGGACCATCTCCCGGGAGATCAGCCCGCTGATCAGTGAGATGACCATGAAGAGGAAGAGGCGCTCGGCGAAGAGGTTGATGGTCGAGCCGTTGAGCTGGCCGCCGGTCGCGAAGCCGATGCCCAGGTAGATCGCCGCGATGGTCGCCGCGCAGAAGAGGCTTCCGCCCAGGCCGAAGCGGAGGCTGCTGGCGATGATGACCAGGTAGAAGACGAGGCCCAGCTGTGAGCTGAATCCCCCGGTCAGGTCGACGAGGCCGCTCGCGATCGCGATGTCGAGCGCGAGCATGGCGTACTGTAGCCGTCGGGTGGGCAGGCGGTTGGTCAGGAGAGCGATGGTCGTTGCCAGGGTGAAGATGGCCCAGATGCCGAGCAGCAGGTCGACCTCGGGGCGGTTGGGGCTGGTCTCGCCGGGGAAGTTCACGCTGACCGCGGCGAAGACCAGCACGATCCAGCGTGCCAGCTCGATCACCCGCTCGATGCCTGCGCGGCGGTCGCGATCGAGGACTGTCGGAAGGTCAGGGATCGTCCGGTGCGGCGTCCCCTCCGCCGATTCGGCCGGCGGGCGCGCGGCCGCGTTGCGGATCGCGACCTGCGGGGTCACGCTCATCAAGGCGCACCGATCCTCCGGTTCACGTCGATGAGCCTACTGTTCGCTTCGGGCGGGGGCACCAGCGCTTCCGGTAACGATGCGGCATCACCCCCCGTCACACCGTCCGAGGCGGTCCCGCCCCCGGCTCCGCTGCTGGCTGCGTTGAACCGTCTCCGGGTGGAGGGAGCTGGCGCCGCCGCGGCGTTTGATCGGCTCCTGGCGGCGGAGCAGTCACCCGCGTGGCGCGGTCTCGCGCTCCTGGGGCGCGGTCTCTGCGAGGAGCTGCACGGTGCGAGGGCCGAGGCGCAGGCGAGCGTCAGGTCGGCACTGGAGCAGTGGGCGATCGCCGACCCGGGCGCCTGCGCGGTGGCTCTGGCCGCGCTCGGCCGCGCCCTCGTCGCCGGTCCCGACGGCGACCTCGGCGCCGCCTATCTGGCCTCGGCCGAGCGCCTTTCCGGGGGCAGCCCCCCCGAGGTGCTGGGTGCGGTCCTTCTCGAGCTCGGCTCCGCGGCGGCGGAGAACGGCGAGGCCACGACGGCGGCGGCTCGCTGGCAGGAGGCATTCGAGCGGGGCGACCCTCACACCCGGGCCGCCGCCGCCGCCAACCTCGGGCGTCTGGCCGCGGCCCGCGGGGACGCTGCCGGAGCGGAGAGGATGTTCCAGCGCGCGATGGAGGTGCCGGAGGGCCCCCACGTCCAGGTGGTCGCCGACGGACTGGTCACCCTGGCGTCGCAGGCGGCCGCGGAGGAGCGCTGGGACGACGTGGAGGCTCGCCTTCGTCAGGCGATGCCGCTCCGCGAAGCCGGCCTCGACGCGCGCGGCGTGGCGGAGATCCTTCATGACCTCGGCATCAGCCACTGGCGGCGCGGCCAGGCGCACCAGGCCACGCGTTGCCTCGAGGACTGCCGAGCCTGCGCCGACGACCTGGACGACGACGCCCTGCGGGGTGCGGCGCTCCGCGCTCTCGCCGCCGTCGCCCTGGAGGGCGGTCGTCTGGTGGTCGCCCTCGCCTATGCGCAGGAGGCTGCTCTGGCCGCCCGGACCGCCGAGGAGCGGCAGATGGCGGCGGCCGTCCTCCGGCAGATCGGCGACGAGGCTCGGCGCCAGGGGTCCGCTTCGCTGGGCGGCGAGGCATTCCGGATCGCGGCCCGGATCCTGGCCCGCGGCGGCTGACTAACAGGCCGGGGCGTCTGACGGTGGGGCAGGAGGCGAGGCGGGGGGCGAGCCGCCCGCCGACATGACCACCCGGGCGCTCGGCGCCTCGTAGCAGTTGACCGTCCAGCCGAGCTCCAGCAGGGCGGAGACGTCGGCGTTGCCGGACCCGAGGATGGCGTGGCGGAGGTCGTACTTGGCGAGCAGCGCCTTCCAAGTGCTGGAGATGGTGGCGATGTCGATGTAGTCGGTGAGCGGACCGGTGCCGAAGATTCCGATCTCATCGTAGACGAAGACCACGCGCCCGGTGGGGAAGCGGTAGGCGAGGTAGCCGGCGTCGCCGTCCGAGCTGAGGAGCCGCTGCCCGGAGAAGTTGGTGGCGACGTAGTCGGCGGCGGTCTCGGGTTCATGGGTCTGTTCGAATTGGGCAGCCGACGAGGCCGATGCCTGGGGCGCCATGACCGCGATGGAGGCGGCGCTCACCGCGATCGCAGCGACCACGGCCACCGCTCTGGGCAGTCGGTTGCCGAACCGGAGGCGCAGGTTGACCGGGGCGCGCGCCGCCCAGGCTGCCGCACCGTACTCGGAGAGGATGGGGATCGCCACGACCGCGAAGAGGCTGACGTTGCGGATGGCCTGGAGGGTGAAGAGGAAGGCGGCGGTGGCCAGCAGGATGTCGGTCACCCGCGGCCGCCGGCCGAGCAGCCAGACCAGGACGAGGAGGGCCGCGATCACCTCGATCAGCCGAGTCAGCATGTCGTGGAAGTTCGGCGACTGCCACTCGGAGACCAGTTGGGAGAGGATCGGGTTGCTGACCGTCTCTGCGATGTACCCGTAGAGGCCCGGTCCCGCCGGGTTGACCAGGGTCAGGGCGGTGGCGGCCACCGAGGCGATGACCAGAGGCCGGCGGCGGACGCCCGGGTCCACGGGGACGGGTCGGAAGACCGCCCAGAGAAGGACCAGGATCGCCGCGCCGGCGACCAGGCCGAGGAGCACCGCGCTGGCGGCGGCGCCCACGCAGATCACGGCCAGCGAGAGCCCACCCGGGACCGGCACCGTCCGGCTTCGCGAGGCGCGGTGGATGACGAGGGTGAAGGCCAGCACCCCCAGCCCGGCGATGAAGCCGGCATGAAGGTTGGCCCAGAGCAGGTACATCGGCGGCAGCAGCCAGACCACCCATCGGTTGCCGTCCCGCCAGCGCTGGACGATCAGCAGGGTAAGTGCCACGCCGAGGGCGCTCACCGTCTCGGCACGGACGCCGAGGGCCATGCCCGCCATGAGGCCGCAGAGGACCATCGCGGCCGCGCTCCAGCCCCGCGGGACGTGAGCCCGCCGGGGGACGGCGAGGGCGGCGACGAGGAGGGCGAGGCTTCCGACCAGCCCCAGGGCCAGGGAGGCGAGGCCGTCGCCGCCGAGCCGGACCAGGGTGGCGAGGACCACCTCGAAGAGCCACTGCTGCTCCATCCAGGGGTGCTGGGTCGCCACGAAGCTGAAGGGTTCGACCGCGGGGATGCCGTGGCTCAGGATCAGCCGCCCCAGGGCGATGTGCCACCACTCGTCGCCGTAGCGGAAGAGCTGGACCGTGAAGATGAGGGTGAGACAGAAGCCGCCGAGGAGCCAGGCCGCGTTGACCGCGCGCGACCCGGGACGCGGGTCGCTCGTCCCGGCGCCGGCACCGTCGTGGGCGGCTACGGTGGGCGGCTCGGTCACGAGGAGGTCGCCTTGTTCTGGGCGGCCAGCTGGGCACAGGTCCCGGTGGGCGCCGGCTGGGGCGGGAGGTGGAGAGAGGCCAGCTCGCTCTTCAGGACAAAGGCCTGGTTGTGCGGGTCGCTGTACACCATCACCCAGTTCGGGCTCGTCTCGAGCACATGGTCAAGGGCGCTGCCGGTGTCGAAGAGCACCATCTGGGTGCCGTAGTGAAGCAGGATGGTCTGCCACTGCGGCGTCACGTTGGCCACGTCGGAGTAGGTGTAGAGGAGGCTGTCGCCCATCAGGGCGGCGTCGCCGAAGATGAAGATCTTGTCGCCCGTGCCGGCCAGGCTCCAGGCAAGATACCCCCCCTCCCCGTACTGGTTGAAGATCCGCAGGTGACCCGGCGCGGAGCGCAGCCAGGCGCTGGCGCAGACGGGGTAGGTATCCGCGTAGCTGAGGGCCGTGGGGGTGGTGGTCATCGCCGGGACGAGGCGGAGCCCGACCCAGCCGCCGAGGAGCGCGGCGGTCATCGCCGCCAGGGCGGTGACCCGGACGCGGAAAGGGGGCAGCGGGCGGGCGGCCGGCCGGACGGCCGGGGGCGTCGCGTTCCCGCCGGCGCCGGCTGGGGCTGGCGCACTCGCCGCGACGGGGACCGGGCCTCCCGCGCGGGCGCTTGCCCGGCGCAGTGCCGCGAGCGCTCCGTCCGACCGGAGACGGTCCAGTAGCCGGCTCAGCTGCTCGATCCATGTGGGGCTGGAGGCGGCCACGAAGAGGGCGACGTTGCGTACCGATTCGAGGGCGAGCACGCTGGTCACCGCCACCAGCACCGCGTCACGAGCCCGGATCCTGCGGTTGACGATCAGGAATCCCAGCAGGCTCACCAGCATCACCGCGAATCCGCGCACCTCGAGCTGATGGAAATCGGGCGACTGCCACTCGAGGATGAGGGCCTGCTGGGCCGGTGAGGCGAGCGTCTCGGCGGCGTAGATGAGGATCCCCGGCCCATTGGGGTTGATCATCGATACCAGGGTGGAGAGGACGGTCACCCCGGCCAGGGTCGCGATCCTTCGCGGGGGTACCGGGTCGGGGAGGCCGAGACGGAGGCCCGCCGCCTCGGCCGCCGCGATCAGCCCGGCGAAGACCAAGCCGATGACGAAGCCGCCGTGCAGGTTGCTCCAGAGCAGGAAGAGGGGGGGCAGGAACCAGAGCACCCGGCCGCCGCGCAGGAGGTACCGCTCGATCAGCAGCAGCACCAGGCAGCTGAAGGTGAAGTCGACCATCTGGTCGCGCGGTCCCCAGATCGGATTGGCCGCCAGCGCGGCCACGATCAGTCCGAGACCCAGGCTCAGGCGGTTCCCGGTGTGGAGGCGGGCCCGCAGCAGGATGAACACGACGCCGAACCAGGTGAGCAGGCTGAGCACGGGGACGATCGCGCCCATGCCGCCGATGTTGTAGAGGGCGGCGACGCCGGCTTCGAAGAGCCACTCGTGCATGGTCCAGAGGTGGCTGGCAACCGTATAGGTGTACGGATCGTGGCCGAGTAGCTGGAGGTGGTTGGCGATCAGCAGCTGGCCGGTTTGGAGGTGCCACCAGAAGTCAGGGTCGGTGATCGCCGAGGTCACGGCGATGGCGGTGACCAGGAGGGCGCCGACGACCAGCAATCCCCCCGGGGTGCTCCACTCGTCCAGGATGTCGTGCAGCCGCCGCGTCACGCGGCGCGGAGGGAGGACGGCGCCCCTGCCGGGGGTGTCCGGCACCGCCGTGATGAGGCCGGAGCCCATCGGCCCTAACCCCCGCTCGTCCCGGCTCAGCGCCGAGCCGGTCCGTCCCCGGCCGGGGCCGAGGCGACGGGATGAGCGGCGACCATCGCCGTCGAGGGAGCGGGGGGTAGCGGGTCGGTGACCAGGCTTTCCAGCACCGCCACCAGCTGGCGCGGGTTGAAGGGTTTGTTCATGAACTCGATGCCGCCGAGCTCCATCACCGCCTGGATGTCCTCGTCGAAGACCCGCGCGGTCAGGAGGATGATCGGCACCGAGGCAAAGCGCCGGTCGGCGCGGAGCTCCCGGCAGACGGTGAGGCCGGAGATGCGGGGCATCATGACGTCGACCACCAGCGCGTCGGGCGGCCAGTTCTCCACGGCAGCCAGGGCGTCGGCGCCGTCGTTGACGGTCAGGACGTCGTACCCCTGATTGCTCAGGAGCATGTCGACGAGGCGGCGCAGCGCCGGGTCATCCTCGGCAACGAGGATGCGCGTCGGGCCCGGCGTGTCGCTCATCGCTCTCGTCCTCATTGGTCTCCGTCCACCGCACCACGATCGTCGGCAGGGTGGACGGCGGTGGCCCAGGAGCCGGTTATACCCTCGGGGTGTAAAGGGGGAGTGACGGCGCAACCGGCTTGTCACAGACCCGATGTGGGGCCTTCCCAGAGCTCCGTCCCTGACCACCGGGCCGTGACGCCACGGTGCCGTGAGCGAGACCTGCGCGAGGGCTCAGCCACTCGATCGACGCGCTCGGCGCGGCCGTTCTCACAACTGGCTCGCGGGCGCACCGCCGAAGCGGTCACGCCTCGACCGCGTCATTGTCACTGCCATGCGTCCGTCGCCTTCCTGGGTCGCCGGTATCATGGCCGCGCAGTGGTTCGCGCGCTCTTGCTCGCATGATCGTGGCTGCAGAGACCGGGCGGCCGGTGAATCCGTCCGCGATCTCCGGCATCCGGTTCCTCATCACCAAGCGGATCGAGGACCTCGAGGGGGTGGCACTGCGCCTTGAGGCCCGCCAGGCTGACGCTGTCGAGCGGCGCGACCAGTTGCGGGACCGGCTCGAGGAGGCCGAGGTGGCCTGGAGCCACGTCCTCAAGAACTTCGAGCGTTTTGCCGTCGAAGACATCGACAGCCAGTTCCGGATGGTCTCCTCGACCCGGGCGGACCTCGCCTCCCTGGAGGAGAGGACCCGGGACGCCGTGGCCCGCATGAACGACATCCATCACGAGCAGGAGCTCCTCCGCCAGGTCTATCGGAGCCTGGACGACCTCGCGGCGAGCGCCGCCTCGCCCGCTCCGACCGGGGGCACCGCTCGGCTCCGCAACACCTCCCGTCAGGTCTTCCAGATCATCGAGGAGGAGCGGATGCGGATCGCCCGGGACATGCATGACGGGCCCGCGCAGTCCATGGCCAACCTGGTCCTCCAGGCCGAGATCCTGGAGCGGCTGATCAGCCGCGACCCGCAGCTGGTCGTCAACGAGTTGGCCGACTTCAAGGACGGGGTCCGGGGGGTCCTGGACGAGACGCGGCGGCTGATCTTTGACCTGCGTCCGATGACCCTCGACGATCTCGGCCTGGTGCCCACCCTGCGCAAGTTCACCAAGGATTTCGAGGTGAGCGGGGTGACCACCAGCCTGCGGGTCATCGGGGAGGAGATGCGGCTTCCCGGCGCGCTGGAGCCGACGCTCTTCCGGATCATCCAGGAGGCGATGAACAACGCCAGGAAGCACGCCCGGGCCAAGAACGTGGAGGTGGTCGTCGCCTTCCAGCCGCATGCGGTCTCGGCGATCGTCCGCGACGACGGCGTCGGCTTCGACGTCGCCGCCGCCGAGGGGCGGCTGGATTCCGGCAAGCACCTCGGCATGATCTCGATGCGGGAGCGCGCCGACCTGGAGAAGGGCCGGCTCGAGATCCGCTCGCAGATCGGCAAGGGCACCGAGATCCGGGTGAGCTTCGAGCACTGATCGCTCAGGACAGGCGTGATCGGCGAGGGCCACGCTCACCGGGGAGTCGGCCCGGCGCCGTCGATTGACACAATGAGGTCGTGCGGTTCAGCGTCCTGGCGTGCGACTTCGATGGAACCATCGCCACCGAGGGCGTGGTGGCTCCAGACACCCTGACGGCTCTGGAGCGAGTGCGGCGGAGCGGGCGACAGCTGCTCCTGGTCACCGGACGCACCGCCTCGCAGCTGGAGATGGTCTTCGGCAGGTGGGACGTCTTCGACCGGGTCGTCCTCGAGAACGGAGCGGTCCTCGTCGACCCCTCCGCCGGCACCGAGCGGCTGCTCTGCGCCCCGGTCTCCAGCCGGCTGCAGCCGGAGCTGCACCGTCGCGGCGTCGAGCCGCTGGCCGTCGGGCGGGCCATCTATGCCGCCTCGGTCGGCGACGTGGAGGTCATCCGGGAGGCGATCCGGTATCTCGGCCTCTCCCTGGAACTCGTGGTGAACCTCGGCGGAGTGGTCATCCTCCCCAAGGGCGTCAGCAAGCTCTCGGGCGCCGCCGCGGCGCTCTTCGACATCGGCGAGAACGCCGCGGCGTGCGTCGCCGTGGGCGACGCCGAGAACGATGTGCCCATGCTCGCCCTCGTCGGGTGCGGGGTCGCCGTCGCCAACGCGCTGGACGGGGTCAAGGCGGTCGCCGACCTGGTGACACGCCGGCCGGCCGGCGAGGGTGTCGCCGAGCTGGCCGCCGCCCTCGTGGCCGACGACCTGGCCGCGGAGCTCGCCGCCGCCGGGGGCATGGGGGCGGCCCGGCACTGAGACCGTTCCCCAAGGGGGGTGCGGCCCGGCCCAGAGGGTCGGGGAACTTCAAGAGATCGGGGTCGGGCCGTCGCGGACCCGTGACTGGCGGAGTATGAGGACGTCACCGCCGCGGCCTGATGATGGCGGAGGCCGGGTGGCGCCCGTGGCGCGCCGGGTCCCAGGATCTGCCCTCCCTTCCCAAGGGCCGCCGGCGACGTCAGGTCACCGGCGGCCCCTCTTTGTGGGTGATCCGGCGGAGGTGCGGCCATCACGAAACCGTTACGCTGCAATCGCACCAAGGCAACTGAGTGTGGCCCTATCGTTGAGCGCGATGAACACCTCCCTCCTCGCCTCGATCCTGACCTCGACCGGGTTGACAACGGGGGTGGCGGCCCTCGCGGGCTGCCTCATCGTCTACCTCGCCTACAAGTTCTTCTACCGCCCGGACTTCGGGATGCCGGTTCGGCGCCGGATCCTGGCCATGCACATCCGCGTCCGGCGCGACCAGTTCGCCGTGGTGCCCGTCTGGTGGACCAATCTCCAGGTTCAGCGCGCCGTTCGCGGTCACTGGAAGCAGAGCCTGCGCGACACCGTGATCCGCCCCCGCGAGCCCGTGGCGGAGCTGCAGGGTCACGGGGCCGAGATGACCGTGCGTGCCGCGCTCACCGCGGAGTGGCCCCGCGCGGGGCGCTCGGCGGGAGCTGTCAGGCCCGGCACGAGGCCCCGCCAGGATAGGGGATGAGCCCTCCGGCGGCATTCCCGGCGGAGGGCGGGGGGCTCGTTGCCCCCCGCCCTCGCGGGGTCAGAGGGTTCCGGAGCCGTCCGCAGCCTGCGGCGGGCCGTCCGCGGCGCCGAGTGCGGCTGCGGGCTCCTCGATGATCACCTCACCATCGGTGGTCACCGCGATGGTGGCGCTGTCGTCCTCCTCGTAGAGGCGGACGGCCTCATCGCGGAGCTTCTGGTAGTAGTCGAGGCCGGTCCCTGCGGGGATCAGCTTGCCGATGATCACGTTCTCCTTGAGACCGCGCAGACGGTCGATCTTGCCGGAGATGGCGGCCTCGGTGAGCACCCGCGTGGTCTCCTGGAACGATGCGGCGGAGAGCCACGAGGCGGTGTTGAGGGCCGCCTTGATCAGGCCGAGCAGCACGGTCTGAGCGATGGACGGCTCGCCACCCTCGCTCAGCGCCTTGGCGTTGGCCTCCTCGAACTCGAACTGGGAGACGATCTCGCCGGGCAGCAGGTCGGTGTCGCCGGAGGCGTCGACGCGGACCTTCCGCATCATCTGCCGGACGATCACCTCGATGTGCTTGTCGTTGATGTCGACGCCCTGGTTCCGGTAGACGGACTGGACCTCGTGGACCAGGTAGTTCTGGACATCGTCGCGGCCGCGGACCAGGAGCAGCTCCTGAGGGCTGATCGAACCCTTGGTGATGCGGTCGCCCGCCTGGATGTGGTCGCCGTCGCGAACCACGAGCTCGGATGAGGCCGGCACCGCGTACTCGCGGGCTTCCTCGTCGGTGGTGCGGACGGTGACCTCGGCCTTCCCGACCTTGACCACGCCCGCGTACTTGCTCCGGATGGAGATCTCGCTGCCGTGCTCGTCGGTGCCCCGAATCAGCTCGGTGCCCTCGCTGACCGGCATCCCGTCCTCGACCATCACCGAGTGCCGCGCCGGGACCGGATATCCAGAGTCGAAGACGTCGCGAGAGAAGACCTTGACCTTGAGCGACTTGCTGTCGCTCCGGATGATCTCCACCTCGCCGTCGATCTCGCCGATCAGGGCCTTGCCCTTGGGGACACGGGCCTCGAACAGCTCCTCCACCCGGGGGAGACCCTGGGTGATGTCAGCGCCTCCGGTGGCGACACCACCGGTGTGGAAGGTCCGCATGGTCAGCTGGGTGCCCGGCTCGCCGATCGACTGGGCGGCGATCACGCCCACCGCCTCGCCGATCTCGACCATCCGACCGGTGGCCAGGTTGCGGCCGTAGCAGGCGCGGCACACGCCTTCACGGGCCTTGCAGGTCATGATGCTGCGCACCTTGACCCGGGGCAGGCGGCTCCGCTCCGCGAAGATGCGCCGAGCCACCTCGTCGCTGATCTCCTCGCCGGCCGATAGCAGCAGCTCGTCACCCAGGGTGATGTCCTGGGCGACGATACGGCCCGAGTAGCGCTCGAAGACGCGCTCCTTGAGCTCCGCGTCCTCCAGCTCGATCCAGATCCCGGCCGTGGTCTCGCAGTCCTCGATGCGCACGATCACGTCCTGGGCGACGTCCACCAGGCGCCGGGTCAGATAACCGGAGTCGGCGGTCCGCAGCGCGGTGTCCGCCAGCCCCTTGCGGGCTCCGTGGGTGGAGATGAAGTACTCGAGGACAGTCAACCCCTCGGAGAAGTTGGCCTTGATCGGCAGGTCGATGATCCGGCCGGTGGGGTCGGCCATGAGGCCGCGCATGCCGGCCAGCTGACGGATCTGCTGGGTCGAGCCGCGGGCTCCTGACTGGGACATCATGAGGACGGAGTGGAACTTGTCGAACGACGACATGGTCACCTTGGTGACGTCGTCGGTCGCCTTGGTCCAGATCTCGACGGTCTTCAGGTAGCGCTCGTCGTCGGTGATCAGTCCGCGCCGGTACTGGAGGTCGATCTCTTCGACCGCCTTATCCGCCTCGGCGATGATCGGCGCCTTCCCGGCCGGGGTCTTGATGTCCATGGCGGCGATGGTCACGCCGGCCTTGGTGGCGTAGTGGAAGCCGAGCTTCTTGATGCTGTTGACGATGACCGCGGTGCGCCCCGAGCCGTAGAGCTCGTAGCACTCCTTGACGATCTGGGCGAGCTTGCGCTGGTCCATGGTCTCGTTCCGGAAGACCATCGAGGGGAGGTTGCTCTCGGTCGCGATGTCACCGATCGGCAGCACGGCGTTGAAGATGAGCCGCCCCACCGTGGTCACCACCAGCTCGGTGCCGGTGGGTTCCTCCTCACCCTGGCGGCGGGCCACCAGCAGCTGTCGGGGTAGCCGGACCCGCGCGTAGTGGTGGAGGAAGATCTGTCCATGCTCGTAGGCGATCTCCGCCTCCTCCGCGTTGGCGAAGGTGTGCAGGTGGCGGATTGCCTCGGGATCCGTGGGCCGGTCCTCGCCCTCCTGGGTGAGGTAGTAGGCGCCCAGCACGATGTCCTGGCTGGGTGCCACCACGGGCCGGCCGTCGGAGGCGCTGAGGATGTTGTTGGACGACATCATCAGGTTGCGGGCCTCGGCGATCGCGCCGCTGAAGAGCGGGACGTGGACCGCCATCTGGTCGCCGTCGAAGTCGGCGTTGAAGGCCTTGCAGACGGAGGGATGGATCTGGATCGCCTGCCCCTCGACGAGCACCGGCATGAAAGCCTGGATGCCGAGCCGGTGAAGGGTGGGTGCCCGGTTGAGGAGCACCGGGTGCTCCTTGATGACCTGGTCGAGGACGTCCCACACCTCGGGACGCACCCGCTCCACCATCCGCTTCGCACTCTTGATGTTCTGGGTGTAGTTCTGGGAGACCAGCTCGCGCATGACGAACGGCTTGAACAGCTCCAGCGCCATCTTCTTGGGCAGGCCGCACTCGTGCAGTTTCAGCTCCGGACCGACCACGATGACCGAGCGCCCGCTGTAGTCGACGCGCTTGCCGAGCAGGTTCTGGCGGAACCGTCCCTGCTTCCCCTTGAGCATGTCGGAGAGCGACTTGAGCTTGCGGTTGCCGGTGCCGGTGATGGCTCGGCCGCGGCGGCCGTTGTCGATCAGGGCGTCGACAGCCTCCTGGAGCATCCGCTTCTCGTTGCGGACGATGATCTCGGGGGCGCCCAGCTCGAGCAGCTTCTTCAGCCGGTTGTTGCGGTTGATGACCCTGCGGTAGAGGTCGTTGAGGTCACTGGTGGCGAAGCGGCCGCCGTCCAGCTGCACCATCGGGCGCAGCTCGGGCGGGATAACCGGCAGGACGTCGAGGATCATCCAGGTGGGACTGGTGGCCGACTTGCGGAAGGCCTCGACCACGCGGAGACGCTTGATCGCCTTCTGGCGGCGCTGGCCGCTCGTCGACTTGGACTCCTCACGGAGGAGCAGGGATTCCTGGGCGAGGTCGATCTGGTTGAGCAGCTCCCGGACCGCCTGGGCACCGGTGCCGGCCTTGAAGACCTTGCCGAACTTCTCGACGTGCTCGCGGTACTGCGTGTCCGTGAGCAGCTCGCGAGGCGCCAGGGCTTCGAGCTGCTGGCGGCTGCTCTCGATCTCCTGACGGAGGCTCTCCAGCTCACCACTGCCGGCGTGCGCTGCCTCCGCCCGTGCCCCTTCGGCGTCCGCACGCCACTGGGCGATCTCTCCGGCGGCCTCGTCCTGAGCGGACAGGGTCCGGCGCGCCGTCTCCTCCTCGAGCGCCTCGCGGCGCTGGGTGAGGCGGTCTTGGACCAGGAGGGCGGCGTCCTCGTCGAGCACCCTCCCCTTCTCGAGCACGACCTCGTCCTCGACACCGTCGCCGAGGATGAAGCGGGCGGGAGCCTTCTTGCCCTTCAGCTGCTGGATGCGCTCGTCGAGGTCGGCGGCCGAGTGCTCGAGGGCGGCCAGGCGTTCGTCGCGCTCGGCCTGGATGCGCACGATGCGCTCGGCCACCTCGGCCTCCCTTGCCGCGACGCGCTCGGTGAGGTCCGAAACGCCGCTGTCGCCACGGAGCTTCTCGCGGAGGGCGATCACGCGCTCGTCCGTGTCCGGGTCGAGCTTGGCGAGCAGGTCTTGGCGTGCCTTCTCGTCAACCGAGGTCACGATGTGGTTGGCGAAGTAGAGGACCTTCTCGAGGTTGCGCGGGCTCATGTCGAGGAGCAGTCCCATGCGGGAGGGGATGCCCTTGAAGTACCAGACGTGAGACACCGGCGAGGCCAGCTTGATGTGGCCCATCCGCTCCCGGCGGACCTTGCTTCGGGTCACCTCGACGCCGCACTTGTCGCAGATGATGCCCTTGTACCGGTAGCGCTTGTACTTCCCGCAGTGGCACTCCCAGTCCTTGGTCGGGCCAAAGATCTTCTCGCAGAAGAGCCCGTCCCGTTCCGGCTTGAGGGTGCGGTAGTTGATCGTCTCCGGCTTGGTGACCTCGCCGTGCGACCAGGAGAGGATCATCTCCGGGCTGGCGATGGAGACACGGAGCGCGTCGAAGTTCTCGAGTTTCAGCATCACTGACCTTCAGTTGCGTTGGGCAGGTGTCGCCGGTTGATCACGGCAGGAATTGCGGTGGGTGTGGTTGCGGTGGAGGAGAAGCGGGGGTGCGTGCGCAGCGCAGGCTCTGCGCAGGCGGTAGTTGCAATGCCGCCGAGCAGAGGCCGCGCAACGCCAGTCAGGGCGTTGCGACGCCCGGGCCGAAGCGAAGCACCACGCCCGCTTCTCCGGCCGAGGTGCTGCGGTCCCTGAACGCTCAACGACCGGCCTCGTCGACGTCGTCCCTTTCATCCCTTTCCAGATGGATACCGAGGTCCAGCGGGATGTCGGGGATGTCCTCCTCGCCGAGGATGATCTGGTTCTCGTCTTCGGACTGGATCTCGACGCCCAGGGCCAGTCCCTCCAGCTCCTTGACCAGGACCCGGAAGGACTCCGGGATGCCGGCCTCGAGCGTGTTCTCGCCCTTGACGATGGCCTCGTAGGCCTTGACCCGGCCGACGATGTCGTCGGACTTGACGGTCAGGATCTCCTGGAGGATGTGGCTGGCGCCGTACGCCTCGAGAGCCCAGACCTCCATCTCCCCGAAGCGCTGACCACCAAACTGCGCCTTGCCTCCCAGTGGCTGCTGGGTGACCAGGGAGTAGGGGCCGGTGCTCCGGGCGTGGATCTTGTCCTCGACCAGGTGGGCCAGCTTCAGCATGTAGATCTGACCGACCGTGATCTCGCGGTCAAAGGACTCGCCGGTCCGGCCGTCGCGGAGGCGCACCTTGCCGCTCGACGGTAGGCCCGCGCGCGCCAGTTCCTCCTCGATAAGCGCCTCCGACGCGCCGTCGAAGACCGGCGACGCCACCTTCATGCCCAGGGCGTGGGCGGCCCAGCCCAGGTGGGTTTCCAGCACCTGACCGAGGTTCATCCGGCTGGGGACGCCGAGCGGGTTGAGCACGATGTCGACCGGGGTGCCGTCGGGCAGGTAGGGCATGTCCTCGATGGGGAGGATGCGGGCGATGACGCCCTTGTTGCCGTGGCGTCCGGCCATCTTGTCGCCCTGGGAGATCTTCCGCTTCTGGGCGACGTAGACCCGGATCAGCTCGTTGACCCCGGGGGGCAGCTCGTGGCCCGACTCGCGGCTGAACACCTTGACGTCGACCACCGTGCCCCGCTCGCCGTGGGGGACCCGCAGCGACGAGTCGCGGACCTCGCGAGCCTTCTCACCGAAGATGGCCCGGAGCAGCCGCTCCTCGGCAGACAGCTCGGACTCCCCCTTGGGGGTGATCTTGCCGACCAGGATGTCGCCGGGCTGGACCTCGGCACCGATGTAGATGATGCCGCGGTCGTTGAGGTTCTTCAGCGACTCCTCGGCGATGTTGGGGAGGTCGCGGGTGATGTCCTCGGGACCGAGCTTGGTGTCCCGGGCCTCGATCTCGAACTCCTCGATGTGGATCGAGGTGTACTTGTCCTCCCGGACCACCGACTCGCTGATCAGGATCGCGTCCTCGAAGTTGTAGCCCTCCCACGGCATGAAGGCGCAGAGGACGTTGCGTCCGAGCGCCAGTTCGCCGCTGTCGGTGGAGGGGCCGTCGGCGAGCACGCTGCCCGCCTCGGCGCGGTATCCGGCCTTGACCGTGATCCGCTGGGAGAGGCAGGTGCCCTGGTTGCTGCGGACGAACTTGTGGATGCCGTACCAGATGTCCGGGCCGCCGTCGTCGGGCCGCACCAGGATGCCGATACCGGCGTCCTGCCCGCTGCGGACCTTGACCACGGAGCGGTCGTCGTCAGCCGGCTCCGGCCAGGAGACCCCGACCACCGTCCCGCTACCCCGGGAGATGACCATCTCCCCTGAGTTGCGGGCCGCGTGGGACTCCATGCCGGTGCCCACGATGGGCGCCTCGGTGACCAGGAGCGGCACCGCCTGGCGCTGCATGTTGGACCCCATCAGGGCGCGGTTGGCGTCGTCGTGCTCGAGGAAGGGGATGAGCGCGGTCGCCACCGAGACCGTCTGCTTCGGCGAGACGTCCATGTAGTCGACCTCGGCCACCGGAAGGTCCTTGAACGTGTGCCGGCTGCGGCAGGCGGTGTGGACGACGGTGAAGTGGCCGGAGTCGTCGACGGGCGCGTTGGCCTGGGCGACGGTGTACTTGTCCTCCTCGTCGGCCGAGAGGAAGACGATCTCGTCGGAGACCCACGGCACGATCCGGACGCGCTCGACGCCCTTCTGGGCCAGCCGCTTGACGTCGTCGGCGCCCAGCACCTGCCCGGCGTGGAGCGAGTCGGCGTCGTCGCGGAGGGTCTGGCCGACCATGGCGGCGCTCTCCCGCGCGTCGTTCGGGGAGACGTCGCGGTAGACGCGGCGGAAGGGGGCCTCGATGAAGCCGAACTCGTTGACCCGGGCAAAGGTCGCCAGGGAGCCGATCAGCCCGATGTTCGGTCCCTCAGGGGTCTCGATGGGGCAGATTCGGCCGTAATGGCTGTAGTGGACGTCCCGGACGTCGAATCCGGCGCGCTCCCGGGAGAGGCCGCCCGGCCCGAGCGCGGAGAGGCGCCGCTTGTGGGTCAGCTCGGCCAGCGGGTTGGTCTGGTCCATGAACTGGGAGAGCTGCGAGGAGCCGAAGAACTCCTTGATGGCCGCCACCACCGGCCGGGCGTTGATCAGGCTGGCCGCCGTGACCGTCGCCGCGTCGCAGATGGTCATCCGTTCCTTGATGATCCGCTCCATCCGGATCAGCCCCATCCGGAACTGGTTCTGGAGGAGCTCGCCGACGGCCCGCACCCGGCGGTTGCCGAGGTGGTCGATGTCGTCCGACTCCCCCTGGCCGTTGTTGAGCGAGATCAGCTTGCGGACGATGGAGACGAAGTCCTGGTTGTCCAGCACCCGCCGTTCCTTGTCCAGGGCCCGTTCCCGGGCCTCGTCCTCGGGGATGCCCAGGTTCTTGTCCAGCTTGAAGCGGCCGACCTTGCTCAGGTCAAAGCGGCGGGGGTTGAAGAAGAGCGAGCTGAGCAGGTTGCGGGCGTTCTCCACCGTGGGCGGATCGCCGGGCCGGATCTTGCGGTAGAGCTCGATCAGCGCCTCCTCGACCGAGCTGGTGGCGTCCTTCTCCAGGGTCGCCTGGATGTAGGCGTGCTCGGGGTCGTTGTCGGCGTCGGCGAAGAAGGTGCGGATGTCGTCGTTGCTCGCGTAGCCGAGCGCCCGCACCAGGGTGGTCACCGGCACCTTCCGCTTGCGGTCGATCTTGACTGTCAGCACGTCCTTGCCCGAGGTCTCGATCTCGAGCCAGGCACCCCGGTTGGGGATGAGCTTGGCCGAGTACAGCATCCGGCCGGACACCCGGTCCTCGGCGCCCGTGAAGTAGACGCCGGGAGAGCGCACCAGCTGGCTCACCACCACCCGCTCGGTGCCGTTGACGATGAAGGTGCCCTGCGGGGTCATCATGGGGAAGTCGCCCATGAAGACCTCGGTCTCCTTGATCTCCCCGGCGTTCTCCCCGGTCTTGATGTGGAGCCGGGTCTTGATCCGGAGCGGGGCGCTGAAGGTCATGTCCCGCTGCCGGCACTCCTCCTCATCGTATTTGGGGCTCCCGAACTCGTAGTCGAGGAAGCGCAGCTCGTAGTTCTTGCCGGTGTAGTCGGTGATCGGGTTGATCTCGTCGAAGAGCTCCCGCAGCCCCTCTCGGCAGAACCATGCGAATGAATCCAACTGGGTCTGTATGAGGTTCCCCACCTCCAGCTTGTCGGCGATCTGACCGTAGTTGTGACGGATGCTGGAGGGCGTGGAAGTAGAAAGGACCATGTGCTAGAGTTCCCCTGACAAGCGGCTACGCGCGGACGCCGACGGTGACGGGTACAATCTGACAGCATACCAAACCCGCCGGCTCCCGGGCGCAGAGTGTTGCGCCCGCGCGAGCGGATGTTCGGGTCGCCGTAGCAGGATTCCCAGGTCTCCCAGTGTACCTGGTCCGGCGCTATTCAAACTGCCGGCCGCGGTCGGCGAGAGGCACCGTCCCTCGGAAGAGGGGGTGGCCCCTCGCCGCCGCGACCCGGCGGCAAGCTCTCTCAGCGGATCTCGGCTGAGGCGCCGGCCTCCTCGAGCTTGGCCTTGACCTGGTCGGCCTCCTCCTTGGGCACGGCCTCGCGGACGGGCTTGGGGGCGGCGTCGACGAGGTCCTTGGACTCCTTGAGGCCCAGGCCGGTGATCTCGCGAACGGCCTTGATGACGTTGACCTTGGCGTCACCGATGGCGGTCAGGACCACGGTGAACTCGGTCTGCTCCTCGGGGGCCGCAACCTCGGCGGCGGCGGCGGCGGCGGGAGCGGCGGCGACCGCGGCGGCCGCCTTGATGCCGAGCTTCTCCTCCATGAGCTTCACGGCGTTGATGACGTCGAGAACGCTCCACGACGGGAGCGCGTCCACGAACTCCTCGGGGGTGATGGCTTTGGTTGCCATGATGTTGGTCATCTCCTGGATTGATTCAATTGATCGGAACGGACACGGAAGGCGGGCGGAGCGCCGGGGTCAGGCGGCCTCGAGCTTTGCCCGGTAGGCGTCGAGGGTGGCGGCGAGGTTGCCGGTGATGCTGGCGAGAGCGCCCGCCAGGTGCGTGAGCGGGGACTGGATCGTGCCGGCGAGCTGGGCGAGCAGGACGTCGCGCGGCGGCAGCTCCGCAAGGATCTGGACCCCGCGGGTGTCGAGCACCTGCCCCTCGACGAACCCGGCGATGAGGGGGAGCCGGCGGTTGACCCGGTGGTAGTCGCTGAGGACCTTGGCCGGAACGGAGAGCTCGCCGAACCCCAGGGCCAGGCCGACCGGCCCGTCGAGGACGGAGCCCAGGTCGCCGATGCCGGCCTCCAGGGCGGCCCTGCGGGCGAGGGTGTTCTTGGCGACCTGGTAGTCGATCCCCTGGCTGCGCAGCTGGGTGCGCAGCTCCTCGAGCTGCTTGACGGTCAGGCCCCGGTAGTCGGTGACGATGACCGCGGTCGCCCGGCCGAGCTTGTCGGCGAGGCTCTCGACGGTCGCCCGCTTGCGGGGGCCTGCGCGCTGGGCCGCCTCCTCGGCGGTCGTGGCCTTGGGCATCGGTGTGCGTCCTCCAGGCGGGCCGCCACAACCGCCCTGTGAGAGCGGCGGACGGCGGGCGTCACGAGGACGCCGGGCCGGACGACCGATCTCACCTGCGCAGGAGATTGAGGGGTGACCCCCGCCTGCGGTCTCGGGCGAGATGCTTGAGCGCCGTGATGGATCCGGTGAGGTGGCGAGGATAGCAGAAGCCCGGCCAGGGGGCCCGGCCAGGGGCCCCGCCCGCGGCCACCATAGGAAGAGGAGGGGCCGTGTGCGCTCCGGCGGAAGGTGAGAAGCTTCCACGCCGTGCGGTTCGGAGTGCTGATCCTCCCGGCGGAGAGCTGGGCGACGCAGAGGGCGAGCTGGCGGCGCGCCGAAGCTCTCGGCTTCGACCATGCGTGGACCTTCGACCACCTGGCATGGCGGTCGTTCCGGGATGCGCCCTGGTTCGGAGCCGTGCCCACGCTCGCCGCCGCGGCGGCCGTCACCTCGAGAATCCGTCTCGGCACCCTGGTCGCGTCCCCCAACTTCCGCCACCCGGTCCCCTTCGCCCGAGAGCTGGCGACGCTCGATCACATCTCCGGCGGCCGCTTCACCCTCGGGGTCGGTGCCGGTGGAGGTGGCTTCGACGCGACCACGACCCGCCGCGAGCCGTGGAGCCCCCGCGAACGGGCTGATCGCTTCGAGGAGTTCGTGACCCTCCTCGATCAGCTGTTGACGGAGCCGGTCACGACCCACGACGGCCGCTTCTACCAGGCGTTCGGCGCCCGCATGCACCCCGGCTGTCTCCAGCGGCCCCGTCTCCCCTTCGCGATCGCGGCAGGAGGCCCCAGGGGCCTGCGCCTGGCGGCGCGCTTCGGCAGCATCTGGGTGACGGAGGGCCCGCCCCGGCCGGACGGCGGCACCATCGGCGTCGAGGCCGCCCTGCCCGCGCTCGCCGCCGAGATGCAGCGCATCGACGCTGCCTGTGGGGAGGTGGGCCGCGATCCGGCGGCACTGGGCCGGCTCCTCTTCACCGGTGTGCGCGTCTCCGGCGTCACCGACTCGACGGAGGCGCTCCGGGACGCCGTCGGGCGCCTCGACGGGCTCGGCTTCACCGACCTCGTCATTCCCTGGCCGCGGTCTGAGGGGCCTTTCGCCGGAGACGTGCGCCAGCTCGAGATGGTCGCCGCCGAGGCCCGGGGGCGGCCAGGCGGAGCGTCAGGGTGACCGCACCCGACGCCGGAGCCTCACCCGGCCGGCGACCGGCCGCCGCCGCGCGCTGGAAGCACCTGGTGTCGCCCAACCCGGGCGGCTGGTACGACCTCGCCACCGAGGACACCGGCGCCGTCCCGGTCCGCCTCTTCCTCACTCCCGCGCTGCTGGAGGACGTCGGGGACGGCGTCTACCCTCAGATCGTCAATGCCACCCGCTTCCCCGGCGTCCGGATGGTGGCCATCACCCCGGACGTCCATGTCGGCTACGGGGTCCCGGTCGGCTCGGTCATCCTCACCGACGCCACCGACGGTGCCGTCGCCATGGGGCCGGTCGGCTTCGACATCGGCTGCGGCATGGTCTCCGCCCGGTCGGAGGTGCCCGCACAGATGGCGACCCCGGAGAAGCGCCTCGCCTTCAACCGGGCCGTGCTCGGCCGGGTGGCGATGGGGGCGGGGGCGGCCAGCCGGACCCCCCTTCGCCGGCTCGAGCGTCCCGAGTTCGAGGCGATCTGCCGCGGCGGTGCCGCCCACTATGTGGAGAGGTACGGCTCCCGCTTCGACCGCCATCGGGCCGAACGCGACCGGATCCCGGTGGACGACTCCTGGGAGGTGCCCTGGGGCGGCCCCGGCCGGCCCGAGCGCGGCATCCCCCAGCTCGGCTCCCTGGGCGGCGGCAACCACTTCATCGAGCTCCAGGAGAGCATCGAGGCGGGCACGCTCTTCGTCCAGGTGCACACGGGCAGCCGGGGCTTCGGGCATGGGCTGGCCACCAACTACTTCGAGCTGGCCAGGGCGGAGAGGCCGGACGTCATCACCAACCTCGACCTCGGCTACTTCACCCCCGACTCGGTCCATCACCGTGCCTATCTCAACGCGGTGGCCGCCGGCGCCAACTTCGCGATCGTCAACCGGATGGTGATCGCGGAGGAGGTGGGGGCGGCCTTCGAAGAGACCTTCGGCGAGCCGCTCGAGCTGGTCTACGAGATCAGTCACAATCTGGTGCAGCGCGAGACCCACCCCGAGTTCGGGGAGGTTCACGTGCACCGGAAGGGAGCCACCCGGGCCTTCCCGGCCGGCCACCCCGCGCTCGCCGGGACGATGTGGGCGGAGATCGGCCACCCGGTGCTCATCCCGGGGTCCAATCTCGACCTCTCCTTCATCCTCCGGCCGCTGGCCGGCGCGGTCGCCAGCGGGTACTCGGTCAACCACGGCGCCGGCCGCCGCCTCTCCCGGTCGGCGGCGATGCAGCAGCTCGACCAGGCGGCCGTCGACGCCGAGTACCGGAGCCGGGGCATCGTGGTCAACGCCGACGGCCGGGTGCCCCTCGACGAGGCGGGCCCCGCCTACAAGTCCTCCCAGGAGGTGATCGGCGCGGTGGTGGCCGCCGGACTCGCCGAGATCGAGCACCGGCTCCGCCCCCTGGCCTCGCTCAAGGCGGCGGATGCGCGGCCTCGGCGTGGCCCAAGGGACGCCGCAGAGCGGTAGCTCCGGACCGGCCCGACCGGTCTGTGGGCGGACAGTTTGTCGAGTGGTACGATAGGCTGGTGAATGGGACATACCAGACCACGGTGGGCGATCGGGGACGGTTGGTGATCCCGGCGGAGCTGCGGGACCGGGCCGGGCTCACCGAGGGGACGGCCCTCACCCTGGTCGAGACGGCGGGTGGCCTCGTCGTCCTGACGCGTCCCCAGCTCCGGGCACTGGTGCTCGCCGACCTGGCCGGCCTGGACCTGGTGGGAGAGCTGCTCGCCGAGCGCCGGGTGGAGGCGGCCGCCGAGGGCGTGGAGTGAACGTCTTCGACGCCTCCGCGCTGCTCGCCTTCCTCCAGGGGGAGGCCGGGGCGGCGGACGTGGAGGGGGCGCTCCAGGTCGGCGGCTGCTGTGGCGCCGCCAACTGGTCCGAGGTGGCCCAGAAGGTGAGGGCGCACGGGCGGAGCTGGGTGCTGGCGCGGTCGCTGCTGGCCAGCTACGGCGTCTCCATTGAGCCCGTTACCGAGGCCGACGCCGAATGGGCGGCGGGGCGCTGGGCCCCGGGCGAGGGCCTCTCCCTCGCCGACCGTCTGTGCATGGCTCTCGGCGAGCGCCTGGACGCGGCGGTCTGGACCGCTGACGGCGGCTGGGGAACGGGCGGGCGGCTGCGGCAGGTCCGCTGAATTGCCGCGCGGAGCCGCGGACCGCTCCCCGAACTCGCGCCCGAATTGACGCCGGAGCCTCTGCGCTGGTAGGATGCTCCCTCGCGCCCCTTCGGGCGAGATTGCGTCCATGCGCGCCCCGGAAGGGGTGCTGTTCAGTTCAGAACGGAGTTCTGTGCCCACCACCCAGCAGCTGGTCCGCAAGGGCCGGGTCCGGATCAACCGGAAGACCAAGGCCCCCGCACTGCACGGCTCGCCCCAGAGGCGCGGCGTCTGCGTGCGCGTCTACACGACCACCCCGAAGAAGCCAAACTCGGCGCTCCGGAAGGTGGCCCGCGTGCGGCTGACCAGCAAGGCCGAGGTGACCGCCTACATCCCGGGGATCGGGCACAACCTTCAGGAGCACTCGGTGGTGCTGATCAGGGGCGGCCGCGTCAAGGACCTCCCCGGCGTTCGCTACCACATCATCCGGGGCACCCTGGACACGGCCGGGACCAAGAACCGGAAGCAGGGGCGCAGCAAGTACGGCGCCAAGCGCGAGAAAGCGGTCAAGTAGAGATTCATTCGAAATGCCTCGTCGAGCCCGCGTCCAGCGACGCAACATCCTCCCGGACCCGATCTACGCCAGCCCCGCGCTCGCGAAGTTCATCAACTGCGTGATGCTCGCCGGCAAGAAGTCGACCGCCCAGCGGATCGTCTACGACGCCTTCGAGAAGGTCAGGCGCTCCAGCCGGCGCGAGCCGCTGGACGTCTTTGACCAGGCCATGCGCAACGTGACCCCGGTGATCGAGGTCAAGCCCAAGCGGGTCGGTGGCGCCACTTACCAGGTGCCGGTCGAGATCCGCCACGACCGCCGCCAGGCGCTCGCCCGCCGCTGGGTCATCCGCTATGCCCGGGCCCGGGGTGGCAAGAGCATGGCCGACCGGCTGGCCGCCGAGCTGATGGACGCCGCCAACGGGGTGGGAGCGTCGATCAAGCGGAAGGAAGACACCCACAAGATGGCCGAGTCCAACAAGGCCTTCTCGCACTTCCGATACTGATCTGAGCGTGTGGTCCTGAACTCATGAGCATCGCCGTCGCCGGTCGCGCTGTCGCGCTGGAGAAGTACCGGAATATCGGGATCATGGCCCACATCGACGCGGGCAAGACCACGACGACCGAGCGCGTCCTCTTCTACACAGGGCGCATCCACCGGATGGGGGAGGTCCACGAGGGCGCCGCCACCATGGACTGGATGGTTCAGGAGCAGGAGCGCGGGATCACCATCACCTCGGCCGCCACGGCTGCGGAGTGGCGCGGCCACCGTATCAACATCATCGATACACCCGGGCATGTGGATTTCACCATGGAGGTGGAGCGCAGCCTGCGGGTCCTCGACGGAGCGGTGGCGGTCTTCGACGCCGTGGCCGGGGTCGAGCCCCAGTCCGAGACGGTCTGGCGGCAGGCCGATCGCTACCAGGTCCCCCGGATCTGCTTCATCAACAAGATGGACCGGATGGGGGCTGACTTCTATGCCTCCCTGCAGTCGATCAAGGACCGGCTGGGGGCCAACCCGATCCCCATCCAGCTCCCGATCGGCAGCGAGTCCGGCTTCGTCGGGATGGTCGACCTGGTCAACCTGACGACCATCGTCTACCTCGACGATCTCGGCACCACCAGCGAGCGCGGCGAGATCCCCGAGGAGATGAAGGTCGAGGTGGCCAAGTGGCGCCACACCCTCCTGGAGGCCGTCGCCGAGACCGACGACGAGCTGCTCGGCCGGTACCTGGAGGGGGAGGAGCTCTCCGCCGACGACATCCGCAGGGGCCTCCGCATCGGGACCATCAAGACCCAGCTGGTCCCCGTGCTCTGCGGCGCCGCCCTCAAGAACCGGGGCGTCCAGCCGATGCTCGACGCGGTCGTCGACTACCTGCCGTCCCCCCTCGACGTGCCCCCCATCGAGGGGCACATCCCAGGGGCGGAGAAGCCCGGCCGCCGCCTGGCCGACGACGACCAGCCCTTTGCGGCGATCGCCTTCAAGATCGCCAACGACCCCTTCGTCGGCAATCTCACCTTCTTCCGGGTCTACAGCGGCACCCTGAAGAGCGGCTCCTACGTCTTCAACGCCACCCAGGGGCAGCGCGAGCGGGTCGGGCGCATCCTCCAGATGCACGCCAACCACCGCGAGGACATCGAGGAGGTCCGGACCGGCGACATCGCCGCCGCCATCGGGCTCAAATCGACGACCACCGGCGACACGCTCTGCGCCGAGGATTCGCCCATCGTGCTGGAGGCGATGGTCATCCCGGAGCCGGTGATCTCGGTCGCCGTCGAGCCCAAGACCAAGGCCGACCAGGACAAGATGGGCCTGGCTCTCCAGCGGCTCGCGGCCGAGGACCCCACCTTCCGGGTCCACACCGACGAGGACAGCGGCCAGACCGTGATCTCAGGGATGGGCGAGCTCCACCTCGAGATCATCGTCGACCGCATGCTCCGCGAGTTCAAGGTCGACGCCAGCGTGGGCAAGCCCCAGGTCGCCTACCGGGAGACCATCACCATCCCGGCCCACGGCACCGGGCGGTTCGTCCGCCAGACCGGCGGCCACGGCCAGTACGGCCACGTGGAGCTGGAGCTGCGGCCCCAGGAGCCGGGGAAGGGCTTCGAGTTCCTCTCCAAGATCGTCGGGGGCTCCATCCCCAAGGAGTACATCAAGCCGGTCGAGAAGGGGGTCACCGAGGCCCTCGCCAACGGGGTGCTGGCCGGCTGCCCGGTCGTCGACATCAAGGTCACCCTGGTCGACGGCTCCTACCACGAGGTCGACTCTTCGGAGCAAGCGTTCCAGATCGCCGGCTCGATGGGCTTCAAGGACGGGATGCGCAAGGCCAAGCCGGCGCTCCTGGAGCCGATCATGAAGGTCGATGTACCCATGCCGGAGGAGTACATGGGCGAGGTCATGGGGGACCTTTCGGGCCGGCGGGGGCACATCCTGGGCATGGAAGGGCGCGGGACGACCCAGATCGTGCATGCTCTGGTGCCGCTGGCAGCGATGTTCGGCTATGCCACCGAGCTCCGCTCGATGACTCAGGGCCGCGCCTCGTACTCCATGGAATTCCACCACTACCAACAGCTACCCTCTGGCCTGGCCGACGAGATCGTCGCCAAGGCCAGGTCGTGACCCGCGCACAGAGCAAGCCAACCGGGAGCCAGCACAGGACCACCAGCGAGCAGCAGAGGAACTGAGAAGGCCATGGGCAAGAAGAAGAAATACACCAGTACCAAGCCCCACGTGAACGTCGGGACCATCGGTCATATCGACCATGGGAAGACGACGTTGACGGCTGCCATCACCAAGACCCTCTCTGAACGCGTTGGTGGCGCCAACTCGTTCGTATCGTTCGATCAGATCGACAACGCTCCCGAGGAGAAGGCGCGGGGCATCACCATCGCCACCGCCCACGTCGAGTACGAGACCGCCAACCGCCACTACGCCCACGTCGACTGCCCGGGGCACGCCGACTACATCAAGAACATGATCACGGGCGCCGCCCAGATGGACGGCGCGATCCTCGTGGTGGCCGCCACCGACGGGCCGATGCCCCAGACCCGGGAGCACATCGTGCTGGCCCGGCAGGTCGGCGTCCCCTACATCGTGGTCGCCCTCAACAAGGTCGACCAGGTTGACGACGAGGAGCTGCTCGAGCTGGTCGAGCTGGAGATCCGTGAGCTGCTCGCCCGGTACGAGTTCAACGACGTCCCGGTGGTCCGGGTCTCCGCCCTCAAGGCCCTGGAAGGGGACAAGGAGGCCGGCGACCAGGTGATGGCTCTCATGGAGGCCGTGGACAGCTACATCCCGGTGCCCGAGCGGCCCACCGACAAGCCGTTCATGATGCCGATCGAGGACGTCTTCTCGATCGAGGGTCGCGGCACCGTGGTCACCGGCCGCATCGACCGCGGGATCATCAAGGTCAACGAGCCGGTGGAGATCGTCGGCATCCGGGACACCACCAAGACGACGGTGACCGGCGTCGAGATGTTCCACAAGGAGCTGGATGGCGGCGGCGAGGCGGGCATGAACGTCGGCTGCCTGATTCGCGGCGTCAAGCGCGAGGACGTCGAGCGCGGCCAGGTGCTGGCCAAGCCGGGCTCCATCAACCCGCACACCAAGTTCAAGGCCCAGGTGTACGTCCTGAGCAAGGAGGAGGGCGGACGTCACACCCCCTTCTTCACCGGGTACCGGCCCCAGTTCTACATCCGGACCACGGACGTGACCGGGAGCATCGCTCTGCCCGAGGGCACCGAGATGGTGATGCCCGGTGACAACGTCGAGATGGGGGTGGAGCTGATCACCCCGATCGCCGTCGAAGACGGGATGCGGTTCGCCATCCGCGAAGGCGGTCACACCGTCGGCGCCGGCGCCGTCACCTCGATCGAAAAGTAGCGGTAGGGGAGAAGGCAGCGGCATCGCCATGGCGCAGAAAATTCGCATTCGGCTCAAGGCTTACGACCACCGGGTCCTGGATCAGGCCGCCTCGAAGATCGTCGAGACAGTGGTCCGTACCGGGGCGCACGTCGCCGGGCCGGTGCCCTTGCCCACCAGGATCAGCAAGTGGACGGTGATCCGCTCGCCCTTCATCGACAAGGACTCCCGCGAGCAGTTCGAGATGCGCACGCACAAGCGGATCCTCGACATCCTCGATCCCAACCCCAAGGTGGTCGACGCCCTGATGCGGCTCAACCTCCCGAGTGGGGTCGATATCGAGATCAAGCTGGGTGACCAGCGATGAGCAAGGGGCTGCTGGCGCGGAAGCTGGGGATGACCCAGCTCTTCACCGAGCAGGGCACGGTGGTCTCGGTCACCGTCCTGGAGGCGGACTCCTGCCATGTCGTGCAGGTGAAGACCCCCGGCATCGACGGCTACGACGCGGTCCAGCTCGGCTTCGGAGAGAAGAAGCCCCGCCGCACCACCAAGCCGGAGGCCGGCCACTTCAAGCGCGCCGGGACGCCGCCGCTCGCCCATCTCGCCGAGGTCCGCGACGCGGGCAGCCCCGCCGTGGGCACCCGGCTGTCGGTGTCGCTCTTCGAGGCAGGGGAGCGCGTCGACGTCACCGGCATCACCCAGGGCAAGGGTTTCGCCGGGCAGCACAAGCGGCACAACTTCCACCGCGGTCCGGTGAGCCACGGCTCGCACAACATCAAGCAGGCCGGATCGATCGGTTCGACGGACGCCGCCCGCGTCTTCAAGGGGCTGAAGATGGCCGGCCATCTGGGCGCGTCGCGCGCCACCGTCCTCCGTCTCGAGGTGGTGCGCGTCGATCCCGAGCGCAACCTGCTGCTGGTTCGCGGCGCCGTTCCCGGGCATCGTGACTCCGTGGTCCTGGTTCGCGACAGCGAGCGCAGCGGAGCGCTGGTCTCATGAGCACCGTTCCGGTCGTCGACCTCACCGGCGAGACCCAGGGGGAGCTGGAGCTTCCCGAGGCGGTCTTCTCGGTGATCCCTCACGCCACGGTGATGCACCAGGCGCTGCTCCGCCAGCTCGCCAACGCCCGTCAGGGCACCCATGACAGCAAGACCCGCACCGAGGTGTCGGGTGGTGGGCGCAAGCCGTACCGCCAGAAGGGCACCGGGCGAGCCCGCCAGGGGTCGATCCGCGCACCCCATTACGCCGGAGGCGGCACCGTCTTCGGGCCCACCCCCCGCGACCACAGCCTGCAGATGCCGCGCAAGCAGCGACGCCTGGCCCTGCGCAGCGCGCTGAGCGTCAAGGCCGCGGAGAGCCAGATCACCGTCCTCGACAGGATCGAGCTGGAGGAGCCGAAGACCAAGGTGGTGACCGGATTCCTCCAGGCTCTCGATGCCGGCCGCCGGGTGCTCGTGGTGCTCGGGTCCCATCACGACGCCCTCGAGTTGAGCGCCCGGAACCTCCCCGAGGTCCGGGTCATCCTGGCCGGCAACATCTCGGTGCGCGACCTGCTCACCGCCGACACGGTGGTGATGACGCGGGATGCCGTCGAGCACATCGCGGAGGCATGGGGATGAGCCAGGGACGCGCCTTCCACCAGGTCATCCTGCGGCCGATCTCGAGCGAGAAGTCGTACGCGGTCATGGGCGGGCTCAACAAGTACACGTTCGCCTGCCCCTCCCACGTGACCAAGATCGACATCCGCCGGGCCATCGAGGAGGCCTTCCCCGAGCAGAACCTGACCGTGACCGCGGTCAACGTCATGGCCGTCCACGGCAAGGTGCGCAGCCGCCAGTACCGGCGCGGCGGTGGCACCCGGCTGATCGGGAAGAGCCCCGATTGGAAGAAGGCGGTGGTGACACTGGCTCCCGGGCAGAAGATCCCCGGACTGTTCGAGGGCGTATAGACCGATGCCAGTCAACAAGTACAAGCCGACCAGCGCTGGCCGCCGGTTCATGGCCGTCAGCTCCTTCGAGGAGGTCACCAAGACCACCCCGGAGCGCAGCCTGACCGTCCATCTGAAGAAGGCGAGCGGCCGCAACAACACCGGTCGGATCACGGTCCGTCACCACGGAGGCGGGCACACCAAGCTCTACCGGGTGATCGACTTCCGCCGCACCAAGCGCGACATCGTCGCTCAGGTGGCGGCGATCGAGTACGACCCCAACCGGAGCGCCCGGATCGCCCTCCTGCACTACGCCGACGGGGAGAAGCGGTACATCCTCGCCCCTCTGGGGCTCACCGTCGGGACGTTCATCAGCGCCGGCGTCGGCGCCGAGATCAAGCCCGGCAATGCTCTGCCGCTCACCAACATCCCGCTCGGCACGACCATCCACAATCTCGAGGTGCTCCCCGGCCGGGGCGGCCAGCTGGTGCGCAGCGCCGGCGTCGCCGCCCAGCTGATCGCCAAGGAGGGCGATTTCGCCACTGTGCGGATGCCCTCCGGGGAGGTCCGGCGGATCGACGTCCGCTGCTTCGCCACCGTGGGCCAGGTTGGCAACGCCGATCACGAGAACCAGAACATCGGCAAGGCGGGCAAGTCGCGCTGGCGGGGCTGGCGGCCCTCGGTGCGCGGCATGGCCATGAACCCGTTCGACCACCCGCATGGAGGCGGCGAGGGTCGCAGCGGCGCCGGTGGGCACCCGCAGACCCCATGGGGCAAGCCGGCACTCGGCTACCGCACCCGCCGCAACAAGAAGACCGACCGCATGATCGTGCGTCGCCGGAAGAAGTGAGACCATGAGCCGTTCCCTCAAGAAAGGGCCATTCTGCGACGATCACCTGCTTGCCAAGGTTCAGAAGCTGAACCAGAGCAGGGAGAAGCGGGTCATCAAGACCTGGTCGCGGCGCAGCGACATCTTCCCGGAGATGGTCGGACACACCATCGCCGTGCATGACGGGCGCAAGCACAACCCGGTGTTCATCACCGAGACCATGGTCGGGCACAAGCTCGGCGAGTTCGCCGCCACCCGCAAGTACCGCGGGCACGGCCACCACACTGAGCGGAGCACCGCCCTCAAGTGAAAGTCATCGCCACCGCCAAGAGTGTTCGGATCACCTCCCGCAAGGCGAGGCTGGTCGCCGACAGCGTCATCGGCCTGCCTGTGGCCGAGGCTCTCGCCGTGCTCAGCTTCACCCCGCGTCACGCCGCCAAAGAGGTGGCCAAGGTGATCAAGTCGGCTGCCGCCAATGCCGAGCACAACTACAACCTGGAGGCCTCCTCGCTCCGCGTCGAGCGCATCGACGTCGATCAGGCCGGGATCATGAAGCGCTTCATCCCCAAGCCCCGGGGCATGGCCGGGAGCCTCTTCAAGCGCATGAGCCACCTCCGGTGCTACGTCACCGACGAGGAGCCGGCGCCGGACCGTCGTCGCCGCTCGGTGGTGGCGATGCCGGGCCGGTCCGGAGGACAGGGATCGACTCGGCCGGCGGCCACCCGCCGCCGCCGTCCCGCCCAGCTCCGCCGGGCCCAGGAGGCGGCCACCGCCGCAGCCGCCGCCGAGGAGGAGGCCCTGGAGGTTCCCGCGACCTCGGCCGGCGACGACATCGAGACACCCGAGACCGACGCCCTTGACCAGGGCGCGGCGGAGGCCGACGCCGGCGAAGCCGAGGCTGACGCCGCTCAGGACGACGAGGAGAAGGACTGATGGGACATAAGGTGAACCCTATCGGCTTCCGCCTCGGGGTCTACCGGCAGTGGGACGCGCGCTGGTATGCGGACAAGGAGTACACGAAGCTCCTCCACGAGGACCTGGCGATGCGGCGGCTGATCGGAAGCCGTCTTCGCAACGCCGGCGTGGCCCGGATCGAGACCGAGCGCAGCGCCAACCAGCTGACCGTGATCATCCAGACCGCCAAGCCCGGAATCGTGATCGGCAAGCAGGGCGCGTCCGTCGACGCCCTCCGGGACGAGCTGGAGCGGATCAGCGGAAAGAAGGTTCGGGTGACGATCCACGAGATCAAGGTGCCCGAGCTGGACGCCCGATTGGTGGCGGAGAACGTCGCCTCCCAGCTGGAGAAGCGGATCGCCTTCCGGCGCGCTCTCAAGCAGACCGTGATGCGGAGCATGCGAGCCGGCGCCAAGGGCGTGAAGCTCGAGGTGAGCGGCCGTCTGGGCGGCGCCGAGATGTCTCGCCGTGAGTGGGACCGCGATGGACGCGTGCCCCTCCACACCCTCCGCGCCAACATCGACTTCGGCCGGGCCGAGGCGAAGACCACCTTTGGCCGCATCGGCGTCACCTGCTGGATCTACAAGGGTGACTACGTCACCGCCACCGGCGAGCCGGTGATGATCGGTGGCCCGGGGCGTGAGGTGGTCGAGGCGGCACGTCCTGCCGCGGCTCCCGAGCGCGAGCGGCGCCCGGTGGCTGCGACTCTGGCCCCCGGCCGTGAGGAGGTGACGCCCCTGGTCGCCGAGGTGCCCCTCGCAGACGAGGCCGACACCGTGGCGAGCCAGCCTGACGTTGCTGACGCGGCGGTTGCCGTGCTCGAGGCTCTCGGTGAGGCAGATGTCGAGGTCGCCGAGGCGGAGCTCGACGAGGAGCTCCCCGAGCTCGGGGTCGTTCCCGGGGCCGATGCCAAGGTCGAGAAGCTCCCGGTCAAGAAGCCGGCGGCACGCCGCCGTCCCACCCCGGCCAAGAAGCCGGTCCCGAGCGGCGAGCCCGAGGCCGAGGCTGAGGAGGACTGACGGTGCTGATGCCCAAGCGGACCAAGTTCCGCAAGCTCCACCGGGGACGCCGCCAGGGCAGTGCCCAGCGCGGCAACACGCTGGCCTTCGGCCCCTACGGGCTCCAGGCGCTCGAGCCCTGCTGGATGACCAGCCGGCAGATCGAGGCGGCCCGCCGCGCCATGACCCGCCACGTCCGCCGCGGCGGGCAGATCTGGATACGCATCTTCCCCGACCACGCCTACACCAAGAAGCCCGCCGAGACCCGGATGGGGTCAGGCAAGGGTGCCCCCGAGGGGTGGGCGGCGGTGGTGAAGCCGGGGCGCGTCCTCTTTGAGATGAGTGGCGTCAGCGAGGAGATCGCCCGCGAGGCGATGCGCCTCGCCGCCCACAAGCTCCCCATCCCCACGCGCTTCGTCGCCCGGCCGGGGACGGGGGACGAAGTCGAGGCGGAGGAGACGGCGTGAGCAAGCAGGTCGAGGCGGTGAATTCTCTCCGCACGATGACGACGGCGGATCTCGACGAGCACCTGCGCCAGCAGCGCCGCCGTCTCTTCGAGGTCCGCTTCCAGCAGGCCGCCGGCCAGGTGGAGAACCACCGGCAGGTGCGCGAGCTCCGCCGGGAGATCGCTCGCACCATGACCATCCAGCTCGAGCTGGCCCGTGGCCACCACCTCGTCTCCGACCTGGAGGTCGAGGAGGAGCCTGCGGAGCAGCCGCGTCCGCGTCGCCTGCTCCGCAGGCGCCCGACCGCGGTCCCGGCCGGGGAGGTCGTGGACGCGGAGCTGGTGGACGCCGGAGCCGCAGCGGCGGAGCCGGTGGCGGACGCCGGTTCGGACGACGCCGGCGCGGCCGAGCCGGAGCCGGTCACGAAGGCGCGCCGTCCGCGCCGGGACCGGGTGGCTGCGGCGCCGGTCGCTGAGGCCGAGCCCGCTGTGGAACCGGCCGGCGACGAGGCGGTGGAGGACACGGAGACAGCCGGCGACGGCTCCGAGATCGCAGACGAGGGCGCCACGGGGCCCGACGAGGAGCAGACAGATGAGTGAGCAGCCCGTGACCGAGCCGACCGTGGAACGCAGCCGTCGCAAGGTCCGGGACGGTGTCGTCGTGAGCGACAAGATGCAGAACACCGTCGTCGTCCTGGTCGAGGAGAAGAAGCCCCACCGCCTCTACAAGAAGGTGGTCACCCGCAACCACCGCCTCAAGGTCCACGACGCCGAGGGGACCTGCGCGGTGGGCGACCGGGTCCGGATCACTGAGACCCGGCCCATCTCCAAGGAGAAGCGCTGGCGGGTCTCCGAGATCATTGAGAAGGCGAAGTAAGCAGTGATCCAGCAGGAGAGCATCCTCAAGGTTGCCGACAACAGCGGGGCACGAGAGCTCCTCTGCATACGTGTGCTCGGCGGCAGCCGCCGGAAGTACGGGTCCGTTGGCGACGTCATCATCGGGACGGTCAAGGTTGCCCAGCCCAACGCGCAGGTCAAGAAGGGCGAGGTGGTCCGTGCCGTCATCGTCCGCACCACCCAGCCCTTTCACCGGCCGGACGGCAGCCAGATCCGTTTCGACGAGAATGCCGCCGTGCTGATCAACCCCCAGAACAACCCTCGGGGCACTCGCATCTTCGGTCCGGTCGCGCGCGAGCTGCGGGAGCGGAACTACATGAAGATCGTGTCCCTCGCACCAGAGGTGATCTAGATGGGCTTGGTCGCCAACCGACGCGCCGCCATGGCCAGGCACCATCGCGTCGAGGTGGAGCACGAGGGCTGGGCCGATGGCGCGATGCGTCCCCTCGACATCCGGAGCGGTGACACCGTGGAGGTCATCTCCGGCAAGGACAAGGGCAAGCGGGGGATCGTGGAGCGGGTCCAGGTCGAGCGTCAGCGGATCGTCATCCGCGGCGTCAACCTGATGAAGCGTCACACCAAGGCCAACACCCAGGGCAACGTGCAGGGCGGCATTGTCGACTTCAACGGGCCGATCGCCTACAGCAACGTGCAACTGGTCTGCAGCCGCTGCGAGAAGAAGACCCGGGTCGCCCATCAGGTGACCGAGGAAGGGGTTCGCGTGATGATCTGCCGCAAGTGCGGCGAGCGCTACGAGCGGGTGACCGGCTGATGGCCGTCGCAGCCGCCGAGGCCCCGCGCCTCCGCCGCCAGTACCAGGAGCAGGTCGTCCCCGAGCTGGTCAGGGAGTTCCGCTACACCAACGCGATGCAGGTCCCGAGGCTGGAGAAGATCGTGGTCAACATCGGCTTGGGCGAGGCGATCCAGAATGGACGCGCCATCGACGCTGCCGTCGCCGACGTCAAGACCATGACCGGCCAGGCCCCGATCGTGATCAGGGCACGGAAGTCGGTGGCCGCCTTCAAGCTCCGCGCCGGGATGCCGATCGGGGTGAAGGTGACCCTCCGGTCCGACCGGATGTGGTACTTCCTGGACAAGCTGGTCAACGTCGCCCTGCCCCGCATCCGGGACTTCCGCGGTGTCGACCCCAAGGCCTTTGACGGCCATGGCAACTACACCCTGGGGCTCAAGGAGCAGCTGGTCTTCCCCGAGATCGACTTCGACAAGATCGACAAGCTGCGCGGCCTCGAGATCTGCATCGTCTCGAGCGCCAAGACCGATGACGAGGGCCGGGCCCTGCTCACCCACTTCGGCATGCCATTTCGGAAGAGTTAGTGTTGGTTGATAGTTCGCGCGCGTCGGCATCCGCCGATACGGCGCGACGAGGTGCCTCATGGCCAAGAAGTCACTGATAGCCAAGTCGCTCCGGGCGCCTAGGTTCTCCACCCAGCAGCGCCACCGGTGCGCTCTGTGCGGGCGGCCGCGCGCCTACATGCGCAAGTTTGGGATGTGCCGCATCTGCTTCCGCGGGCTGGCCAGCATGGGCCAGATCCCCGGGGTCAGGAAGAGCTCGTGGTGAAGCCATGACCAGCGACCCCATCGCCGACATGCTGACCCGGGTCCGCAACGCCAGCGCGGCCAACCACCGGACCGTGGTCATCCCCGTCAGCCGCATGAAGGTGGAGATCGCCCGCGTGCTCAAGGAGGAGGGCTTCATCGCCGACTTCCTGGTGAGCGGCGAGACCCCCCAGGAGATCATCACCATCACCTTCAAGGCGCGCAGCCCGCGGGGCCGTGCGCTGAGCGGCCTGCGTCGCATCAGCCGGCCGGGCCTCCGGGTGTACGCCCGCAAGTCGGAGCTCCCCCGGGTGCTCGGCGGTCTGGGGATCGCGGTGATCTCCACCAGCCAGGGGCTGATGACCGGCCAGACGGCCCAGCGCCTCGGGCTCGGCGGCGAAGTCGTCGCCTTCGTGTGGTGAGCTGATGTCGCGTATCGGCCGCAGTCCCATCCCGCTTCCCGCCGGCGTCACGGTGGTCGCCACCGGGGCCCACGTCTCCGTGTCGGGCTCCCGCGGCACCCTGGAGCGACTGGTCCCGCCGGCGATGTCCGTCGTGATCGGTGACGGCGTGGTCGAGGTCCAGCGCCCGACCGACAGCGCCGTGCACCGCTCCCTGCATGGGCTGACCCGGACCCTGATCGCCAACATGGTGGAGGGGGTCAGCACCGGATTCACCCGCAACCTCGACCTGGTCGGCGTGGGCTTCCGCGCCACTCGCCAGGGCTCCGACCTGGTGCTGACGGTGGGGTATTCCCACCCCATCCGCTACACACCCCCCGAGGGGGTGACCATCGAGGTCCCGGCACCGACCCAGATCGTGGTGAGCGGGGCCAACAAAGAGGTGGTGGGCCAGGTGGCCGCCAAGATCCGCTCGTTCCGCAAGCCCGAGCCCTACAAGGGCAAGGGCATCCTCTACCGGGGGGAGCGGATCCGGCGGAAGGCCGGGAAGTCCGGCAAGGCAGGCAAGGGCAAGTAGGCGAGGACGAACGAGGATGTACACCAAGCACGATCGAGAGGCGGCGCGGACGCGACGCCACCTGCGGGTGCGGCGCCGGGTCACCGGCACGCCGGCGCGACCGCGCCTCTGCGTCTACCGCAGCCTCCGCCACATCACCGCCCAGGTGATCGACGACACGGCCGGGCGCACCCTGGCCGCGGCCTCGACCCAGGACCCCGAGGCGGTGAGCCGCATCGGCGCCAGCCGGGCGACCGCCGGAGCGGCCGCGGTGGTCGGCGAGCTGGTCGCCGCCCGCGCCCTGGCCGCCGGGGTGTCCAAGGTCGTCTTCGACCGGGGCGGCTACCTCTATCACGGCCGCGTGGCCGCCCTCGCCGCGGCCGCCCGCAAGGCAGGATTGGAGCTCTGAGATGGCTATGCGCATGGACCGCCGGGACGACCGCGGGGGTGAGCGTGGCAGCGAGCTCACCGAGAAGATCGTCTCGCTGAACCGGGTGGCCAAGGTGGTCAAGGGTGGCCGCCGCTTCTCCTTCAGCGCGCTGGTCGTGGTCGGTGACGGCCAGGGCCGCGTCGGGGCCGGGCTGGGTAAGGCCGGCGAGGTGCCGGACGCCATCCGCAAGGGTGTCGAGGACGCCAAGAAGCACATGATCACCGTGCCCCTGGTGGGCCGAACCATCCCGCACGACCTCCGCTACAAGCTCGGGGCCGCCCGGGTGCTGCTCCGCCCCGCCGTGCCCGGCACCGGGGTCATCTCGGGTGGGGCGATGCGGGCCGTCGTTGAGGCGGCGGGCATCCACGACATCCTCACCAAGTCGCTCGGCAGCAACAACCCGATCAACGTGGTCCGGGCGACGGTGGCCGCGCTCGCCAGCATGCGGACCCTCGCCGAGGTGGCGGCGCTCCGCGGGCTGCCGCCTGAGAGGATCGTCGGGCGTAAGCGCGCCGCCCAGATCCTGGGTGAGACCGCCGCGGCGGCGGAGGCCGTATGAGTGGCTCCCCCGCCACCCAGACCGCGGAGGAGCCGGTGACCGAGACCGGCCCCGCCCTCGTGCGAGTCACCTATCGCAAGAGCGCCATCGGGTATGCCCACGACCAGAAGGCGACCGTCGCCGCTCTCGGCCTGCGCCGGCTCCGCCAGACCGTCGAGCACCCGGACACCCCGGCACTGCGCGGGATGGTGCAGAAGGTGCGTCACCTGGTCAGCGTGGACGGAGTCCCCGCCGACAGCGTCGAGGTCGCGGTCAGGCTCGCTGCCGGCGGGCCCCTCGGCGCGGGCGCCGAGGATGCGCCGCTCCGGAGAGAGTCATGAAACTTCACGAGCTGCGCCCCGCTCCGGGAAGCCGCCACTCGCGCAAGCGCATCGGCCGGGGCATCTCGGCTGGGCAGGGCAAGACCTCGGGTCGTGGCCAGAAGGGCGCCGGGGCCCGCGCGGGATCCAAGGTGCCGCGCGCTTTCGAGGGTGGCCAGATGCCCATCACCATGCGGCTGCCCAAGCTGCGTGGCTTCGCCAATCGCTGGCGGGTGGACTACACGGTGCTCAATCTGAGCAAGCTCAACCGCTTTGCGAGCGGCGCGATCGTCGACGGAGCCGCCCTGCTCCAGCACGGGCTGGTGCGCAATGCCGGCGAGCGAGTCAAGCTGCTCGCAGCCGGCAGGGTGCGGGTGCCCGTGACCGTTCGTGTCCACCGCGCCTCGGAGGCCGCCCGGCGGGCGGTCGAGGCCGCCGGCGGCAGGGTGGAGCTCCTCGAGGAGCGGGTGACCCGGGTGCAACCGGTCGGCGGCGTGGTCCTTGACGGCGGTGTGGCGGAGGCGGAGCCCGAGGAGTGAACCTTCTCCAGGCCCTCGCTCAGGCGCTCCGGATCCCCGAGCTCCGCAAGAAGCTCGTCTTCACCGTGCTTCTGCTGCTCGCCTTCCGGATCCTGGCGTCGATCTCCATCCCCGGGGCCAACCCGACGGCGCTCGCCAACCTCTTCGGTAAGAACACCCTGCTCGGCCTGCTCAACCTCTTCAGCGGCAACGGGCTGGCCAAGTTCACCATCGTGGGCCTCGGCCTCAACCCGTACATCAACGCCACCATCATCATGCAGCTGATGACCGTGGTCTCGGTCCGGCTCAAGGAGCTGTCCAAGGAAGGCGAGATGGGGCGCAAGCGGATCACCCGCTACACCCGCTGGCTCACCGTCCCGCTCGCGGCTCTGCAGGCCTTCGGTTTCATGGCCCTCTTCACCAACCCGTCGGTCGCGATCCTGGTCAACCCGAGCGTGACCGAGACCCTGACCATCATCGTCACCCTGACCGCTGGGACGATCATCGCCATGTGGCTGGGCGAGCTGATCACCGAATACGGGGTGGGCAACGGTGTCTCCCTGATCATCTTCACCGGCATCATCGCCCAGCTCCCGGGCGCCCTCGTCAGCTACGGCTCGGAGGGCGCGGGCAACATCTTCCACATCTTCGAGATGGCGGTGATCGCCCTGGTGGCGGCAGCCGGGATCATCGAGGTTCAGCAGGCCCAGCGCAAGGTCCCGATGCAATCGGCCCAGCGCGTGCTCAATCCGCGCACCGGCATGGCATCGGCGGGTGGGCGGCGCAACTTCCTGCCGCTGCGGGTCAACACCGCAGGAGTCATCCCGATCATCTTCGCCATCTCGATCATGGCCTTCCCGACCATCTTCGCCAACTTCTTCAGCTCCACCTCCGCGGGGTTCTTCGGCAGCGTCGCCACCTGGATCCGGGACAACTGGCAGCCCAACGGCGGCACCGTCTTGCTCGACCTCCTCTACAACGGCTTCGAGTTCATGCTGATCCTGGGGTTCACCTACTTCTACACCTCGGTCGTCTTCGATCCCAACGACGTGGCCGACAACCTCAAGAAGTCATCCACGTTCATCCCCGGGATCAGGCCCGGGCGCCAGACCGCGGAGTACCTGGGCAGGGTCATGAGCCGGATCACGCTGGCCGGGGCGCTGTTTCTGGCCGGCGTGACCGTCGTCCTGCCGCTCGCCACCAGCTTCCTGACCGGGGTGTCGACCACCCAGTTCCTTCTCGGTGGCACGGCGATCCTGATCGTCGTCGGCGTGGCACTCGACACCATGAAACAGATCGAGACGCAGTTGCTGATGCGCCAATACAAGGGCTTCATCCGATGATCGTCATCCTCTTCGGCGCCCCCGGAAGTGGCAAGGGCACTCAGGCCCAGCGCGTGGCGGCCACCACCGACACCCCGCACGTCTCCACCGGGGCGATCCTCCGGGGCGAGGTGGCCCGCGGGTCGGAGCTGGGCCGCGAGGCCAAGCCGATCATGGAGAGCGGGGCCCTGGTGCCCGACGAGCTGATGGTCCGCATGATTGAGAGCCGGCTGGCCGAGCCTGACGCCGAGCGGGGCGTCATCCTGGACGGCTTCCCCCGCACCGTGCCCCAGGCGGAGGCGCTCGACCGGATGCTGGCCCGCAACCAGCGTGAGGTCGGGCTGGTCCTCTACCTCGAGGTGGACCCTGAGCTGATCCGCGAGAGGATCCTGCGCCGCGCCGCCATCGACGGGCGGAGTGACGACAACCCGGACGCGCTCGCCGAGCGGATGCGGGTGTACCAGCGCGACACCGCACCCGTGGTGGAGTACTACGAGCGGGCGGGCACCCGGATCGAGCGCATCGACGGGTCCCCTCCGATCGACCAGGTGACGGAGCAGATCCTGGCGGTCCTCGGCGCGGAGCCGGCCCGGTGATGAGGCGGCAGCGATGAAGATCGAGGGCTTCCGGCTCAAGCGGCCGGACGAGATCGAGAAGATGCGGGCGGCGGGGCGGGTCCTCGGGGCCTGCCTGGCTCACCTGGCCGCGACGACGCGGCCGGGGCTCCGGGTCGTCGATCTCGACCGCGAGGCGGAGACCTTCATCCGGGATCACCAGTGCATTCCCGGCTTCATCGGCTACAACGGCTTCCCCAACTCCCTCTGTGTCTCCCTCAACGAGCAGGTGGTGCACGGCATCCCGGGTGAGCGGGTCATCGAGGAGGGGGACCTGGTGTCGCTCGACTGCGGTCTGACCCTGGACGGCTGGTGGGCGGATTCCGGCCTCTCGCTCTGCGCCGGGTCTCCCGATCCGGAGGTCGCCAAGCTGCTCGAGGTGACCGGCGAGGCGCTCCGCCGGGGCATCGACGCGGCCCGGCCCGGGGGCTTCATCGGCGACATCGGCCATGCCGTCCAGAGCTACGTCGAGAGCTGCGGCTTCTCGGTGGTCCGCCAGTACGTCGGTCACGGGATCGGCCGCAACATGCACGAATCCCCTCAGGTGCCCAACTTCGGGAAGCCGGGGACGGGCAATCTCATCAAGCCGGGCCTGGTCATCGCCATCGAGCCGATGGTCAACGCGGGCCGGCCGGAGACCCGGGTCCTGGCGGACGACTGGACCGTGGTCACCGCCGACGGGCGGCGCTCCTGCTACTTCGAGCACACCGTCGCGGTCACCGCCGCCGGCCCGGAGATCCTCACCCTCCGGCCGGAGCCGGGCCGGGTGGAGGGATGACGGATGGGGCCGGCGCGGCGTTTGCCCGGGGAGGCACCCTGGTATACTCAGCGGCCGTGGCTGCCCGGCAGCCCGATTCGGCACGCCCGATGACGCGGGCTGACGAGCCGCTCGTGGGGCGAGTGATCGAACCGCTCCCGGACGCGCTCTACCGGGTCGAGTTGGCGGACGGGCACAAGGTTCTCTGCCATCCGGCCGGGAAGGCCCGCCTCCAGGCGGTCCGGATCCTCCCGGGAGACAGGGTCCAGGTCGAACTTTCCACCGCCGATCCCGGTCGGGGGCGGATCATCCAGCGCCTTGCCTGACCGGCGGAGCCGGCGGGTGTGACCAAATCCAACCAGAGAGAGATGAAAGAAAGACGAATCGACGGGCGGACCGGCCTGGCGGGCAGCGCTGCTGCCTGGCCACGCCACCACCAGGGGAGCTGGGCATGAAGGTCCGCGCCTCGGTCAAGCGTATGTGCGAGCGCTGCAAGATCATCAAGCGCCGCGGGGCCGTCCGCGTGATCTGCGAAAACCCCAAGCACAAGCAGCGGCAGGGGTAGGGGAGAAACGTGGCACGCATCGCCGGTGTCGACGTTCCGCGGGAAAAGCGGATCGAGATCGCCCTCACCTACATCTACGGGATCGGCCCCTCCACTGCCAAGCGCATTCTGAGCCTGGCCCAGGTCTCGCCCGACATCCGGTCACGAGACCTCACCGACGTCCAGGTGGGGCGGCTCCGTGACGTCATCTCCAAACAGCTCCAGGGCCGGGTCGAGGGAGACCTGCGACGCCAGATCGCCCTCAATATCAAGCGGCTCATGGATATCGGGACCTACCGCGGTCTCCGCCACCGCCGGGGCCTGCCCGTTCGGGGCCAGCGCACCCGCACCAACGCACGCACCCGCCGGGGGCCGAAGAAGACGGTGGGCGTCCGCCGCGCCAAGGCGAAGAAGTAGATGGGCAAGAAGAAGAAGGTCGTCCGCACCCGGCGCCGCGAGCGCAAGAACATCGCGGTCGGACACGCGCACGTCCTCTCGACGTTCAACAACACCATCGTCAGCCTCACCGACCCTCAGGGCAACGTCATCGCCTGGGGTTCCGCGGGCGGCCAGGGCTTCAAGGGATCGCGCAAGTCGACCCCCTACGCGGCCCAGGTCACCGCCGAGGCCACCGCACGGCGCGCCATGGAGCACGGCCTCAAGACCGTGGAGATCTTCGTCAAGGGGCCGGGAGCGGGCCGCGAGGCCGCCATCCGCAGTCTGCAGGCCTCGGGCCTGGAGGTCACCGCCATCACCGACATCACCCCGATCCCCCACAACGGCTGCCGCCCGCCCAAGCGGCGGCGGGTCTAGGGAGGGCAGGAGATGGCCAACTACTCGGGTCCCGTCTGCCGGCTCTGCCGCCGTGAGGGCGTCAAGCTCTATCTCAAGGGCGGCAAGTGCGTGAGCAACTGCACCTTCGACAAGCGCAACGCGCTGCTCCCGGGGCAGCACGGCATGGCGCGCCGGCGCAAGGTCAGCGACTACGGCATCCAGCTCCGGGCCAAGCAAAGGGCGCGGCGCATGTACGGGGTGCTGGAGACCCAGTTCCGTCACTACTTCGAGCGCGCCGAGAGCGCCACCGGGGTGACCGGCACCGTCCTGCTCCAGCAGTTGGAGCGGCGCCTCGACAACGTGGTTTACCGGCTCGGCCTGGCGGCGTCCCGCAAGGAGGCGCGCCAGCTGGTCAACCACCGCCACTTCACCGTCAACGGACGTGTGCAGAGCATACCGTCGGCCCAGATCCGGCCCGGAGACGTGGTGGCGGTGAGGGAGAAGAGCCGCACTCTCGAGCCCATTCAGAACGCCCTCTCGCTGCTCCCCAACCGCAGCGTGCCCGACTGGCTGACCCTGGACGCCGACCAGTTGCGGGGCACCGTGCTGCGCCTTCCCGACCGCCAAGAGATGGAGCTGGTCATAGACGAGCAGCTCATCGTCGAGTATTACAGCCGATGACGCGCAGATCCGTCCGGCTCAGCGTCATCAACGCTTCCGTGGAGACCCTATGATCGACACCCTTGCAGTTCCCGTCGTCCATGAGCTCGAGAGCAACGCCAACTACGGCAAGTTCGAGGTGGAACCGCTCGAGCCAGGCTTCGGGACGACCCTCGGCAACTCGCTGCGGCGCGTCCTGCTCTCATCGCTGCCCGGTGCCGCGGTGACATCGGTGGCCATCGACGGGGTCAGCCACGAGTTCAGCGCCATCCCACATGTCAAGGAGGATGTCATCGAGATCCTCCTCAACCTCAAGGAGCTCTGCGTCGTCTCGCACAGCTCGACGCCGGTCCGCTGCACCCTGGACGTCCGGGGCTCGCGGACGGTGACCGCCGGCGACATCGAGTGCCCGAGTGACGTCGAGATCAAGAACCCCGACCTCCACATCTGCACCCTGGACGGGCCCAAGGCCCAGCTCCGCATGGACCTCATGGTCGAGCAGGGCAAGGGTTACGTCACCGCCGAGAGAAACAAGAAGGAGGGGCAGCCCATCGGGGTCATCCCGCTGGACGCCATCTTCACCCCGGTCCGCAAGGCCAACTTCACGGTCGAGAAGACCCGCGTCGGCCAGGAGACCGAGTGGGACAAGCTGATCGTCGAGGTCTGGACCGACGGCACCATCCAGCCGGTCGAGGCGGTGAGCCAGGCGGCTGCTCTCTTCACCCAGCACCTGGACCTCTTCGTGCGCTTCGGCGACAACCTGGCGGCTCCCGCTGTGCGCCAGCAGCGCGGCAACGACATGCCGAGCCGTCTCGCCGACGTGCCCATCGAGGAGCTGGAGCTCTCCGTCCGGGCACTCAACTGCCTCAAGGCCAACGACGTGACCCGGGTCGGTCAACTGGTCGCGATGCGCCAGGAGGAGCTGCTCACTCTGCGCAACTTCGGTCAGAAGTCCCTGGACGAGATCAAGGAGAAGCTGGTCGAGCGCAACTTCGTCACCGCCGAGGAGCTGGAGACCCTCTTCCAGCCGTCGACCCGGTGAGCCAGGCCAGTTGAGAGATGCGTCACCGCAAAGCCGGCCGCAAGTTCGGCCGATCCGCCGCCCACCGCCAGTCGATGACCCGCAACCAGGTCACCGAGCTGCTCCGGCATGGCCGCATCACGACCACCGAGGCCAAGGCCAAGGAGCTGCGGCGCTGGGTCGAGCGCGTGGTGACCGACTCGAGAGGCAACGACCTCACCGCGCGCCGCAAGATCGCGATCTGGGTCACCGACCGCGAGGTCAGCAACCGGCTCTTCACCGTCTACCGGGAGCGCTACTTCGAGGGCCCGACGCCGCGTCAGGGCGGATACACACGGGTCATCAAGCTGGCTCCGCGCACCGGCGATGCTTCCCCGATGGCGATCATCGAGATGGTGGGGGCTGAGGTCTGAATCGTGGCCACCTTCCGCCTCACCCTCGAATATGACGGGAGCGACTTCCACGGCTGGCAGCGCCAGCCCGGGATGCGCACCGTCGAAGGTGAGTTGCGCGCGGCTCTCGCCCGGGTCGGCGACGCCGATGTGGACCTGAACGCGGCAGGTCGCACCGACGCAGGTGCCCACGCCCACGGCCAGGTGGTCGGTCTTCGCACCGACCGGAACTGGGAACCGGAATCGCTCCGGCGTGCGCTGGTGGCGGTCCTTCCGTGCGATGTGACCGTGACCGCCGCCGCGCCGGCCGCCGCCGGCTTCCACGCCCGGCATCACGCCGTCTCCCGCACCTACCGGTATCTCGTGGTGTCGCGGCGCGCGCCCGTGGCGCGGCGCTTCGCCTGGGAGATCTCCGGCGAGGTCGACCTCGAGGCCATGCGCGGTGCGGCAGAGATCCTGCGCGGTCGCCATGACTTCGGCGCTTTTGGCCGCTCCCCGAAGCCCGGGGGAGGCACGGTGCGCACCGTTCACGACATCTCGGTCCGGCGGGCCACCTCCGTCTGCGGGGGAGAGCACCTTCCCGTCGTCGTCATCGAGGTCTCCGCCGACGCCTTCCTCTACGGGATGATGCGCGCCATCGCCGGGGCGCTGGTGGCGGTCGCCACCGGGCGGCTCAGCCGCGCGCAGCTCGCCGCGGCGCTGGCGGATCCCGGCTCCCGTCCGGAACGGGTCACGGTGGCCCCGGCCAGAGGATTGCATCAGTGGGCCGTCCGGTACGAGCCGGCCGCGGGAGGTGAGTCATGACGACCCAGACGAGCCAGAGGACCTACATGGCCAAGGCGGGCGAGGTCCCCTCGCGGTGGTTTCTGGTCGACGCGCGCGGCCAGACCCTGGGGCGCCTGTCGGTCAACATCGCCCGTGTCCTGCGAGGCAAGCACCGTCCCCAGTACACGCCTCACCTCAACACCGGCGATCACATCGTCGTCGTGAATGCGGCCGACATCGTGGTCACGGGTGGCAAGGCGCGCAAGAAGATCTACGACCGCTACTCCGGGTATCCGGGCGGCCGCCGCACCCGGTCCTTCGAGATGGCACTGGAACGCGACCCGACCTTCCCCATCCGCCACGCGGTCAAGGGGATGCTCCAGCACAACAGCCTGGGCGCTGACATGCTCACCCGGCTCCGCGTCTATCCGGGCGCCGAGCACCGCCACGAGGCCCAGCAGCCCACGCCCATCACCTTCGGCCCACTCGGGGAGATCATCGTTGCCAGCAACTGAGCAGCACTACTACTACGCGACCGGCCGCCGCAAGTCCGCGGTGGCACGGGTGCGCCTCGTCCTCGGAGACGGGGTCCTGCTCATCAACGGGCACCCCCCGAGTGAGTACTTCGGGCGCCGCGACCTCGAGACCGTGGTCACCCAGCCGCTCCGGATCACCGACACGGTCGAGCGTTTCGCCGGAACCGTCAAGGTGTTGGGCGGCGGCGTCGCCGGCCAGGCCGGGGCAGTGTGCCACGGCATCGCCCGCGCCTTGGTGGTCGCCGACCCCGAGCTGCGCGCGGTGCTCAAGAAGGCCGGTCTGCTCTCCCGCGACCCCAGGGAGAAGGAGCGCAAGAAGCCCGGGCTGAAGCGCGCTCGCAAGGCTCCTCAGTACACCAAGCGCTAGCAGGGTGCCGCGGGACCGATCCATCCGCCTCGGCGGAGGGGCCGATCCCCCATCATGTCCGCTGATGCCACGGATAGCCCTGGTCCACGACTGGCTCAACCGGCCCGTCGGCGGCGGTGAGCGTGTGCTCCTGGAGCTGGCCCGGCTGTACCCCGACGCTCCCGTCTACACCCTGCTCTTCGACGCGCGGCGGTATGCGGGGGAGCTCGACCCCGCGCGGATCCGGACATCATGGCTCCAGCGGCTGCCGGAGCAGGTGCGCTCCCATCCGCGCTACCTCCTGCCCCTCATCCCCGCGGCGGTCGAGGCGTGGGACCTCTCGGGGTTCGACGTCGTCCTCTCCAGCTCGGTGGCCTTCGTCAAGAACGTCACCACGCCGGCGTCCACCCTGCACGTCTGCTACTGCCACTCGCCCATGCGCTTCGCCTGGGACTACTGGCCCCGCTACGTGGAGGAGATGAATGTGGGGCCCCTCCGGCGGCTCGCGGTGACCGCCATGGTGGCGCGCGCCCGTCGCTGGGACCTGGCCGGGGTCCCGGGGGTCGATGCCTGGCTGGCCAACTCGGAGACGACCGCCGCGCGGCTGCGCCGCTACTACCGGGTGAGCGATGTGACGGTGATCCCGCCTCCGGTCGACGTCGACGGGCTCCGGCGGCTGGCCGCCACGCCCAAGGGTGAGCACTGGGTGACCCTCAGCACCCTCACCGAGTACAAGCGGATCGACCTGGCGGTCCGGGCCTTCACCGTCTCGGGGCGCCCGCTGATCGTGATCGGCGACGGTCCGGATCGCGGACGCCTGGAAGGCCTCGCGGGGGCGTCGGTCCGCTTCGCAGGGCACCTCGACGACGCCGCCCGGGGCGAGCTGCTGGCGAGCGCCCGCGGGCTGGTCTTCCCGGGTGAGGAGGACTTCGGCATCGCCGCGGTCGAGGCCCTCGCCTGCGGCACCCCGGTGGTCGCCTACGCCCGCGGTGGGCTCACCGAGATCGTCGAGGCGGGCCGTACCGGTGTCTTCTTCGACGAGCAGTCGGTGCCGGCGCTCAACGCCGCGGTGGAGGAGCTCGCCGAGCTCCCCATCCGCCGGGACCAGCTGGTCGCTGTGGCGGGCCGGTTCACGGCGTCGCGCTTCCGGGAGAGTGTGCGCGGCTTCGTCGACAGTGCCGCCGGCCAGATCGCGGGGGCCCGCGGAGATCGATCCGGCCGGTCAGGACCCGCTGCGACCGCGCGACCGCGCGTCCTCGGGGTTGCGGTCGACCCGCTGACCGTCTCCGAGGCGGTCGATCGGATCGTGGAACGCGCCGCCGATTCGGAGAGCCCTCCCGCCTACGTGCTCAAGCCCTACGTCGAGTTCTTCGGCCCGCGCGCCACCCCGGCGGTCCGGGCCATCTTCGAGGGCGCCTGGTTGAGGCTCGCCGACGGCGTCGCCGTCCAGTGGGCCGCCGCCTACGGCCGCCGGCCCGGCCACCGCGCCCTCGACCTGCTCCGGTCGCTGGCCGCCATCGTGCTCAGACCGCGATCGGTCACGACGGTCATTCCCGAGCGGGTGGCGGGGGCCACCCTGACCCTTTCCCTCCTCGGCGCCTGCCGCGATCGCGGACTCGGGGTGTTCCTGATCGGCTCGCCCAAGCACAACTCGATCACCCATACGGCTCGGTACCTGGAGGGCGCGTTGCCAGGGCTTCGGGTCGTGGGCACGGCCCCGGGCCGGGTCGATCCCGCCGGCGACCCCGCGCTGGTCGCCGAGCTGCGACGCTGCCGGCCCGACCTGATCCTGGTCGGGGTCGGCTTCCCGGCCCAGGAGCGACTGATGGCGCGCCTCTCCCCCCAGCTCGGCCACGGCGTCCTGATCGGTGAGGGCGGCAGCTTCGACTTCCGGGAGATGGGCGGTGGCATCCGCCGCGCCCCGGGGCCCCTGCGGCGGCTCGGCCTGGAGTGGCTCTGGCGCCTCGTTCGCGAGCCGCGGCGGCTGGGCCGTCAGCTCGCCATCCCCCGATTCGTGCTGGCCGTGCAGCGCGAGGCACGCCACCGCGACCGAACCTCCCCAAAGTGAGTCCAGCCATGGCAGAGTCCCGCGAATGCTGAGCGTCATCGTTCCCGCCTTCAACGAGGTACGGCGCCTGCCCGCGACCCTCCAGGCACTCCGGGTGTATCTCGACGGCGCGGGCGAGGAGTACGAGGAGTACGAGGTCATCGTCGTCGACGACGGGTCGCACGACGGCACCGCCCAACTGGCCGAGCAGACCGCAGCCGGCTGGATGCAGCTCCAGGTCATCCGGCTCCCCCAGAACCTGGGCAAGGGCGCCGCGGTCCGCGCCGGGATGCTGGCCGCCCGGGGCGGCCTCCGCCTCTTCACCGACGCCGACCTGAGCACACCCATCTCCGAGCTGGCCAAGCTGCGCGACCTCATCGAGGGGACGACCGCCGTCGCCATCGGCTCGCGGGCCGTCCCCGACTCGGAGGTCGAGGTGCACCAGCCGTTTGGCCGGGAGGTGATGGGCCGCACCTACAACCGGATACTGCAGCTGCTCGTGCTCCCTGGCCTCCATGACACCCAGTGCGGCTTCAAGCTCTTCACCGCGGAGGCCGCCGTCGCCTGCTTCACCCCGCTCCGGACGCCAGGGTTCGGTTTCGACGCCGAGGTGCTGCTCCGGGCCCGGCGCCTCGGCTGGCGCGTTGCCGAGGTCGGCGTGGTGTGGCGGCACGCGGAGAACTCCCGGGTCAGCCCGATCCGCGACTCGCTGGGCACCCTGGTCGATCTCGTCCGGTTGCGACTGCGTCGCGATTGACCCGCCTGAGCCGGCGATGCCATCTGGGGTGCCCCGCCGCCGGGACCGGAAACCCTTTCGAGGGGGTCGTCCAGCGGGCCCCCGGGGGAGGCTGCTAGCCTAGGCAAGCTGTGGTTATGGCGTCTGACGGGGTCACGGCGGGGGCGCTCCGCTCGTCACCCCTGCGGGACCTCTCCCGTGCCCTGGAGGAGCGCGCACAGGAGCTGGAGACGCTCATCGCGGGCCTCGATGAGGTGATCGCGGAGCAGTCCGCCGAACGCACCCGAGTGCGTCTCGCCCTGGCCCAGGCCGAGGCGGTGCGCGCGCAGATCATGAAGTACCGTCGTCTGGTGCGCCCCGAGGTGCTCGCCGGCGCTCTGCGGCGCAGCGGCGAGCTGTACGCGCGCATGCGCTCCCTCGACTCCCGCCTGGACGGGCTGGAGGAGCGGCGCGCGGGGATGCACTCGGAGCGCGACCAGCTTGGCCGGATCCGCCCGCTGGCGGCGGAGCTGGGAGCCGATGCGAGCGTGCGATCGGTGACCGCCGCCGACGCGCAGGTGGTCTGCTGGCGGGCCGAGCGGCAGCTCCAGCGCCTGGTCACCCAGGACCATCAGGCGATCAGCGAGATGATCATGTCGGGACCCCTCGAGGACCTCGCCGATGTCGTCCTCGCCGCCGAGCTGATCGGACGCCGGGTCGGTCGGGTTCCCGCCCCGACCGTCACCTCCGAGGTCACCCAGTGCAAGGAGGTCACCCGCCGTGCCATGGCGCGGATGGACCGCCTGCTCTTCCAGATCAGCCCCCAGGGCCTGGAGGAGGAGGGCCTGGTCACCTCGGTGCGCCGGGCCGGGGCCGACCTCCTCGGCACCGTGACCGTCCGGGTGCAGGTGATCGGCGAGGAGCGGCACCTCGCCACCGCGGTCGGCCTGGCCGCCTTCCGGGTGGTCGTGGAGGCGATCGAGAATGCGTACCGGCACGGCCGGGCCGAGGAGGTGGAGGTGGTGGTCGCCTTTCCGCCGGGCCGGCTCCAGGTCGTCGTCGCGGACCGTGGGGAGGGCTTCGATGTCGGCGCCACGGAGGCGAGGCTCGGGCGCACGAGGTCTCTCGGCCTGATCAGCATGCGCGAGCGCGTCGAGAACGTCGGAGGCTCCTTCGAGATCCGCAGTGCCCTCGGCGCCGGGACGGAGATCAGGGCCGTCTTCGAATTGCCCTGAACGACCGGGACGGAGGTCAGGCGGTGGCGGCGCTCGCCTGGTAGCGGCCGATGCCGGGCCGCTGGGTGCGCTCCCGCTTCAGCTCGTAGAAGTGCTCGGCGGTGAGCAGCCACGAGACCCGGTCCCATAGCTCGCCGGCCGCCTCCCCGGTGATCCGTGCGTCCACGCACGGGCCAAAGGTGGGCGGGGCGTCTCCGAGGACCAGGGTGGGGACCCCGAAGGCCCCACGCGCCGCGATCGCGCGATGCTCGGCCAGCATCTCCTCCTTGGTGCTCGGATCCGCGGCCGCGGCGTCGACGAGAGCGGGGTCGAGGCCGGCGGCGACCAGGGCTCGGCGCAGCACCGCATCGTCGTCCAGGGGCTCGCCGTGCTCGTGGTGGGCCTCGCCGAGCTCCGTGTAGACCCGGGCCAACGCCGCGTCGCCCTCAGCTCGCCGCGCCGCCACCATGACCCGCATCGCGGTCTCGCTGGCGCGGTGGAAACGGAGGTGGCGCTCGTCCGGCTGGCTGTCCCGGTTGATCTCAGCGAGGATGAAGAGGCGGGTGGTGACCCGGATGGGGCGGACCTTCTCGACCTCGACGAGCCAGCGGGAGGTCAGCCATGCCCAGGGGCAGGCGGGGTCGATGTGAAGGCTGAGATCGGTGAGGTTCGTCATCCTCCCACCATACACGGGGCGCCTTTCGCGGCTACCATGCGGTCGTGGTGCCCGCTAACCTCCGCCTGGAGACCGCCGACGGCACCGTCGTCGCCGAGCGCTGCGCGGTTGCCACCACCTTTCTGGCCAGGTTCCGCGGGCTGATGTGGCGCCGCGAGCTGCCGGTGGGGGAGGGGCTCTGCATCCAGAAATGCGGCTCCATCCACATGTTCTTCATGCGCTTCGCTCTGGACGTCGCCTTCGTGGACGGGGACGGCCGGATCCTCCACGCCTGCCACACGATCCGGCCCTGGCGGATCTCCCGCGTGGTCTTCGGTTCAAAAGCCGCCCTTGAGCTGCCCGCCGGCACACTCCGCAAGCTCGGGATCGACCGGGGCTCGGTCCTCAAGCTCGTCTGAGGAGAGAGATGCGCGTCTCCATCATCACCGGTCACCACGTCCCGTCCGATGCCCGCGCCTACGCCGAGGCGAAGCTGCGCCGCCTGGAGCACTACGCCAACCTCGGCGAGGTCAACCTCACCGTGGAGCGGGAGACGGACTTGCTTCCTGAAGCCTCCGCCGAGATCGTCCTTCACGTGCGCCGCACCCGGCTGTCCGCCCGCCAGGAGGCGGCGAGTGTTCGCGAGGCGATCGATGGCGTCATCGACAAGGCGGACGAGCAGGTGCGCCGCCACCACGACCGGGTCACCGACCGCAAGGGCAGGATCCGGGCCGACGCCGAGCCGCCCCGGCCCTGAGCCGCCTCGCCCCGAGCCGCCCCTTCCTGGGCCAGCCCGGTGGGCGGCCGTCCCCGGAACGGACCGCCCCTGCCCGGGTGCGAATTCGATGCCTCGGGAAGGGTTGGGCCGGCCGGCCGGCTGGTACGATCCAGCTCGGCACGGAGCCGCCAGGCCCGCTTGGAGCGGTGACGGGCGCTCCGACCGCGTCATCATGGAAGTTCGCCGTTCATGCTCAGGACCCTCAAGTCCCTGCTAGGAAGTCTCATGTCCCTGTTCAGCAAGGTGCTCGGTGATCCCCACAGGCGGGAGATCTCCCGCCACCTGAGGGTCGTCGCGGAGATCAACGCCCTCGAGGAGGAGATGCGCGCGCTCTCCGACGACGAGTTGCGCCACCGGACCGAAGAGTTCCGGGAGCGGATCGGCTACCAGGGCCCCGACATCAGCTTCGGCCAGTCCTACGCCGAGGACCTCGACGTCCTCGGTGAGAGCGCCGCCCAGGCGGAGGCCGAGTTCGCGAGCGGGAACGTGAGCGCGGAGAGCGAGGCGGAGATCGACCGGCAGTTTGCCCGGCGCGAAAGGAAGGAGCGCGAGGAGGAGCAGAAGGAGCTGCTCGACGAGATCCTTCCTGAGGCGTTCGCCGTGGTGCGCGAGGCCTCACGCCGCGTCCTGGGGATGCGCCACTTCGACGTCCAGCTGGTCGGGGGCATCGTGCTCCACGACGGCAAGATCGCCGAGATGAGGACCGGCGAAGGCAAGACCCTGGTGGCGACCCTCCCCCTGTACCTGAACGCGCTGGTGGGCAAGGGCGCTCACCTGGTCACCGTCAACGACTACCTGGCCCGCCGTGACGCGGGATGGAACGCTCCCGTCTACCACTTCCTGGGCATGAGCATCGGGGTCATCTCCGGCCAGAACCTCTCCTTCATCTACGACCCCGACTTCCTCGACGAGAGTCACCCCGACTCCCGCCTGCAGCACCTCCGCCCCTGCACCCGCCGCGAGGCCTACGCCTGCGACATCACCTACGCGACCAACAACGAGCTGGGCTTCGACTACCTCCGGGACAACATGGCGATGACCGTGGAGCAGTGCGTCCAGCGCCGGCTCCACTACGCGATCGTCGACGAGGTCGACTCCATCCTCATCGACGAGGCGCGCACCCCGTTGATCATCAGCGGCCAGGGCAGCGAGCCCACCGAGAAGTACTACACCTACTCTCGCTTGATCAAGAATCTGGTCGCCGACGAGGACTACACCAGCGACGAGAAGACCAAGTCGGTCACGCTCACCGACGACGGCGTCGCCAAGATCGAGAAGTGGACCGGTATCTCCAACATCTTCGACATCGAGCATGCCGTGGAGGCTCACCAGGTCAACCAGGCACTCCGGGCGTGGGTCCATTACCAGCTCGATCGGGAGTACATCATCCGCGACGGCGAGGTGGTGATCGTCGACGAGTTCACCGGCCGGACCATGCCGGGACGGCGCTGGAGCGACGGGCTCCACCAGGCGGTCGAGGCCAAGGAGGGGGTGCAGGTCCAGCAGGAGAACATCACCCTCGCGACGATCACCTTCCAGAACTTCTTCCGCCTCTACCACAAGCTGGCCGGGATGACCGGGACGGCGATCACCGAGGCGGAGGAGTTCGACAAGATCTACAAGCTGGAGGTGGTGCCGATCCCCACCAACCAGCCGATGGTCCGCCGCGACGAGCCCGACCTTGTCTACATGACTGAGCCCGCCAAGTTCAACGCGGTCGTGGAGGACATCGTCGACCGCCACAAGGCCGGACAGCCGGTGCTGGTGGGCACGACCAGCATCGAGAAGTCGGAGCGACTCTCTCGCATGCTGGAGAAGCAGGGAGTCATCCACAACGTGCTCAATGCCAAGCAGCACGAGCGCGAGGCGGTGATCATCACCGAGGCGGGTCAGCAGGGGGCCGTCACCATCGCCACCAACATGGCGGGACGCGGCACCGACATCGTTCTCGGCGGGGGGGTGCCCGAGCTCGGGGGTCTCTGCATCATCGGCACCGAGCGCCACGAATCCCGCCGTATCGACAACCAGCTGCGCGGCCGTGCCGGGCGCCAGGGAGACCCCGGCGAGACCCGCTTCTTTCTCTCCTTCGACGACGACGTGATGCGCGTGTTCGGGGGTGAGCGCGTGCAGGGGATGCTGAGCCGCCTCCATGTCGAAGAGGACGTCGCCCTCGAGTCCAAGATGTTCAGCAAGCAGATCGAGAGCTCCCAGGCCCGGGTCGAGGGGTACCACTTCGACACTCGCCGCCACGTCGTCGAGTACGACGACGTGATGAACAAGCAACGCGAGATCATTTACGGCGAGCGTCGCAAGATCCTCGAGGGTGTCGACACCCGGGCTAACTTCCTCCGCATGCTGGAGCACGTCGTCGCCGAGGAGACCCCCACCTTCTGCGAGGGTCGGCATCGCGACACTTGGGAGCTGGAGCAGCTCTGGGAGCGGATGCGCCAGTTTGCCGGTCCGCTGCTGCCCGCGGTCGCCGACGTCGACCTCGCCTCACTCGGGGACAGCGTTCCCGAGGTGATCGAGACCCTGGTCGGCGAGTTGACCTCGCTCTATGAGGAGCTGGAGGCCAAGCACGGCGAGGAGCTGATGCGGCGCGCCGAGCAGCTGGTGATGCTGAGCGTCATCGACGAGAAGTGGCGCGCCTATCTGACCCAGATGGAGCACCTGCGGGACCAGATCGGCTTCCACGGCTACGGTCAGATGGACCCCCTCGTGGAGTACAAGCAGGAGGCGTACCACTCCTTCCAGGACCTGATGGCGGAGATCCAGCGGGACATCGTCCGCTTCCTCTTCACCATCAAGTTCGAGGCTCTGCAGCCGCCCCAGGAGCCGCCGCCCTCCGAGGCCGCGGCGGGGGAGACCGCTTCGCCCTCCCCGCGCTCGGACGAGCCCGGCTCCGGCCGCAAGGGGGAGGCCCCGCCCACGGCCGGTGCCGACGGTGCCGCCCCGGGGTCGCCCGGGGATGGGGGCCCGGCCGCCCCGCCCGCCCGCCCTGCCGCGGCGGCCGCCAGCGGATCCCTGGCGCGGGCGACGGTGAAGGGTGGCGGGCCAGTACCGCCGCCGGCTCGTGTGCCGGCTCCGGCTCCGGCCTCCGAGCCCCTTGTCGCGGCCCAAGCGGTGGGAGGCGGTCCAGGTCGGGCGGGCGCCCCGGTGCGTTCCCCGCTGTCCATCCCCGGTGTTGCCGGCATGCTGCCTCACACCCGGGTGCGCAACGTCATGGAGAGCTCGTCCGAGGGGACCCGGCGGACCGACGGCCCGGGGACGGCCGCGAAGGGTGGCTCCAACGGCGCCGGATCGCCGCGCAAGATGGGGCGCAACGAGCGCTGCTGGTGCGGCAGCGGGAAGAAGTACAAGTTCTGCCACGGGGCGTAGCTGAACTCGGGATTCCCCTTCAATAGCAGGCAGATCGTGCCTCACCGTGCCAGCCTGTGCCTTTGAATGGCACAGTGAAAGGCACAGTTGTGCTAGCCTCCCGGGCCATGGCGGTCACCGAAGGGCACCGGCGGAAGGGGGAGGGGTACCGGCGCGAGGACGGCCTCTGGGTTGTCCGGGTCCAGCTCGCCGACGGCAAGCGGGTCGCCTGCTACGGCAAGACACTCGCCGAGGCCAAGCGAAAGGCGGAGGCCAAGAAGGGGGAGTGGCGGCCGGCGGCCGAGGCCTCGGTTGCCGCCTTCGCCGAGGAGTGGCTGACTGAGCGCCGGGCCTCGATGAAGCCCCAGGGTTGGGCCGCCTATGAGCGGGCCTTCCGGCTCCACATCGTGCCGGTGCTGGGCGACGTCCCCGTCGCCAGGGTCACCGAGCGCCACCTGGGCGACCTCTACGCGAAGCTGGCCGCTCAGGGGCTGGGGGGGATCTCCTGCAACTTCGCCGCGGTGGTGCTCAAGGCGATGCTGAGCGACGCCGAGAGGCGGTCGATGATCCAGCGCAACCCCTCCCGCCACGTCCGGCTGCCGCGGATCGTCCGCAGCCGCGAGAAGGTGATCCTCGACGCCGAAGAGGCCAGGCGGCTGATCGAGGCGGCGAAGGGGGAGGGGTTCGCGGCCCTCTACACCCTGGCCCTCACCACGGGGATGCGCTCGGGAGAGATCCGCGCCCTGCGCTGGCGGGACATCGACCTCGAGGGCGGCCGCGTCCTGGTCCGCGGGACGGTCACCACCCGGATCGGCGGAGGTCGGACCATCGACACCCCCAAGACCACCCGGAGCCTCCGCGACGTCCCCATCCCCCAGGTCACGGTCCAGGCCCTGGCGGCTCACCGGGCGCGGTCGGCCCCGGCGGGCGAGCTGGTCTTCCCGGGGCGCGACGGGACCCTCATGCACTCGCAGACCCTCGGCCGCGCCTTCCACACCCACCTGGAGCGCGCCAAGCTGCCCCCGATGACCTTCCACGCACTGCGGGACACCGCCGCCACCCTGATGCTCCAGGGCGGCGTCCCCGCTCACGTGGTCAGTCGCATCCTCGGCCACGCCTCGGAGGCGATCACCCTCTCCGTCTACGCCCACGTCACCCGTGGGATGGAGGCCCAGGCCGCCGCAGCCGTCCAGGCCATCTTCGGGTAGCCTCCCGCATCGGCCCCGTTCGCCATCCGATCGTAGAACTCCGACTTGGCGGCTGGCGGGCAGGTCGTCGACCTCAGTCGCTCCCTACCCTGCCGGCTTCCGATCTGGGTCCCTCGCGAAGGAACCAGGTCGCGCCTATCCCGCTGGAGCTAATTGGAGATCACGGTGAGCAAAGCGGCTGTATACGCCACGGACAGCGTGGTGACCGCATCCTCAGGCATGCCAAGGCGCAGTGCGCTGGCCGCCATCTGGACCCCGGTCCGACCTCGCCCTCCAAACAACTCGCGTAGGTAATCAACAGCTTGGATAGTCACCGGCCCGGCCGACCCGCTCTGTCGAAGATACGCAATCGTTGCTCCGACTTCCGCGGGGGAGGTGGACTGCATCACTCGGATGACATCGGCAGCGTCCTTGTCATCCGCACGTTCGCGCTTCCCACTTGCAACTCTATCGTGCAGCTTGTGAAGTTTGGCAACGAGGAGAGCGGCAACTCCGGCGACGTTCGCCGTGATTGAGCGACCGTCCTCCGGTTCCAGTGCCGCGATCATCAGCTCCCCGTAGTCGACAAGCGCCGCCTCAAGACCTACCGCCCGCCGGGCAGCGCGGTTGCCATGAACACCGAGCCGGGCACCGCGGCGGCCACCACCCGCCGCCGCCTCAGGGACGATGAGATCCACAGGAACGTCGAAGTTCACCCCGTCAACCTGCGTCGAACCAACCCAAATGCCCGGCTCCGGATGGCCGCCAGATCCCTGGCGAGGCACGAACCCGGCACCGATCATCGTCGCCGTCAGTGTCGGGTGATCTCCGAGACGATCGGGGTCGAGCGCGAGATCGGCATCGGTCGTGAACGGGGCAACGGTGACCGATAGATCCGCCGTTCCAGTGCGTAGATAGATGGCCTGGGCGCCAACAACGATGACGGCGGGCCCATGCGGCATGAGTGCCGTGAGGGCGTCAAGAAGGACCCGTCTTGCGGCCACATACCGAACATCAAACGTAGAGGAATCGGCGACGCCGCCATCGCTCATCGCAAGCCTCCCGCCGGCGCGACCTCGGCAAGGGACCTGAGGCGCCAAACGGATTCGTTGGCAACCATCCACTCCACTAGCGCCTCCCCTTCTGCCGGCATTCTTCCGTTTCCCGTCAGACAGTCGATGGCAGCCTGCGAAGTGGATACGTACGCGAGGCCGTTCTCTATGGTGGTTCGGTCCCAGACTACTGAGTCGTAGGGGCGTAGCAGCACCACGTTGCTCCCATGATCGGCTGGAAGGAGGCCGAGATCGTGAGCGATGGCGTCGACATCCTGTGCATAGGCAGTGAGTAAGGTCGGCGCGGCAACCGGTGCAACGCGAACAGCCGCAAAGGAGCCGGTGACGACTATTGCCGCTTTGGCGACGCCGGCGCGACGCAGCCGTTCGAGACACTCACGCGCGCCTTGCGGGGCCAGGAATGTTGACGCCTCGTTGGTTGCGAATACGTCGTAGACGTCCGCCCAGCGGCGAAGGAGACGCGGGATGTCTACTGTCTCCACCCGACCGCGCCGCGAGCGCTCGATCGCGCCGCCGGCACTGAGAGAGTCGAGGAGACGCGAGACGTAGCTAACGGCAACGTCCGAGGCCAGTGCCAAGTCTCCCAGCCCGTACGGTGGTTTGACATCGAGGAGCAGCCGAACCACTCTCGCAGCCTTTGGTCCACGAAGTCTGACTTGGCCTCGGGACGTCGATCTCGGAGCCCGAGCGGCCCCTGCCGACCGAATGAACAGAGCTGGGTTGTCGAGCCGAATCAGGGCGTTGTCTGTCAGGTCTAGGTAGTTGACCCCCTGCTGTTCCAGCCGCTCACGAGTGGACGGGCTGAGCCATTCCGAGATCACCAGGATGGGCATGTGATAGGTGAAGGCTCGGAAGGTGTAGAGGAGTCGATCAGCGAACATTTGATCGACGTCTCGGGGCTGTAGGGACCGCTTGGCTTCCACAATGATGGTGCTTGAGCCGTTCGGACCAGAAACGTCGATTGCATAGTCGGCCAGGCTCTCGGACGGTCCAACTCCGGGTTGGGGCCAGGTCCGTGTCGTTCTGCGTGCGGACCATGTGGGCGGCAGGACCTTTCCTAGCCACTCGACGCCTCGGTTGAGGAGTTCGCGCTCCTCGTTTGGGATATTCGCTACCATGGCGAATCAGATCATATCAGAGAATTTTGCTCAGATATCCATAATTCCCTCTCATAGCGAAATGGCCTATTAGAGAGAAAATGCCCTGAAAAGACTATTGCCCCTAGCATTCTCGCCTTTCGTCGGTAAACGCTAGAGTGCGGGATCAGACCGCAGCTTAGGCGTGTACCTCAACCCGTACCCCCACCACGCCGACACGAATGGGTACGAGGGGGCACGAAGCCACTACACGGTTGTAGTGAATCGTGTTCAGGATGGGACGCAACGACACCAGATAAGACGTCAAATGGCGCACTTGATCACCGCCCCGAGCTCGTCGTCGCGAGCCGTCCACCGCCAGGGGCGCTGCCGGTCGGGGCAGAACTCCGCGTTGCGCGGGGCTCGCTCGAGCTTCCCTCCGTTGACCGCCCCGGTCGCGACCTCGAGATCGACTTGGACGTCGATGTCCGTGGTCCCGGCGTGCCGCATCCCGCTGTCCCGGCAGAGCAGCTCCGGAACGAGACCACCGAGGAGGACGAACTCAGGGGTCGCGCCGTAGTGGTGGACGACCCGCACTAAGGCGCGTTCGGCTGCACGCCGTGCCTGCCGACTCCGTTCGGCTTCTGGGCTCACGACGTGGGTCGCCTGAGATCACGGAGGTGCTCGGCAGCCTCTTCCCCGCGGACACCGAGGTGACGCAGGTCTGCGAAGATCCGCGGCCAGGGGGCGATCCGCAGACCATCGGCGTCTGTGGTGAGATGTCGCGTTCCGGCGCTCGGGAACGGCCGGAGGATCAATCGCCCACCGGCCATCGGCTCGTGGCCGCCAGCCTCGGCCACAAGGCGCAACGTGGGCTCGGTGCGGCCGTCGACCAAGACGTCGGCGGAGGAGACCGTGGTCAGCAAGGGGGCGACGAGGCTGGCGGCCATCGCCCCGGTCAGTGCCCAGCTGATGCGGCGCTGAGCCCAGCGGTCACCCAGATCCCGGAGTTCCGAAGCGGGATCGCGCCAGAGTATGCCAACCTCCAGCCGCAGAGGCGGGGCGAGGCGTGCCGCAGCCTCCGCGTATTCGTCCAGCAGTCGGTCCCACTCGGCGACCCTCCGTGCCGCATCCGGGCCACGCCGTTTCTCCGCTAGCAACAGACCGCGCGTCTCGAGGAACGCCAGGCCCACCTGTGCCGATCTCGGCGAGTACCCGGTCGCTCGGGATATCGCGTCCACGGTCGCTCGAACGCCAGAGAGGAGCGCCTCCGAGATTCCAAGCGTGGACGGGCGCCAGCCGCTCGGCTCGGGGGTGAACCGGTGCGAGCCGGTTCGTACGACGAGAAGCGTCGGCGTGCTGATCTCTGCGGCGCCGCTCTCATCGAGCCACCCAATGGAGTGACACCGGGCGACGTCCTGCGCTCCTGGTGACATCTGGGGGGCGATGACAACGTCGGGAAGCGGGCGCTGGTTCAAAGCGTTGGTGAGATCGCGAGGCCAGCCGCGCGGCACCCACCGCACGGAAAGCCGCCTTCCGTTCAGGCGCAGCAGGCTGTCTGCGCCGGACTCGCCCAGGATCTCCACCCGGGCAGTCGGCGGCAGGACGCCGCGGAGCGCCGCCACGACGCGCTCCGCACGGGGAGAGGAGCGGACTTTTAGACTAGCCATGGCCATAGTATACTGCTGCAGTATAATAAGAGATAAAGTAGTCCTTAAAGTCTCTCACGCGGCCGGCTCCACTGGATGGTGCCAGCAGACCAGGCCCTTCGGGGCGGCGCCGGAACCAGGGAATCGCCACGGCTCGGGCCCACGCGAGCGAGCTTGCCATTATGAGTGAGCGGTCATAGACTGGGGCCATCATGAGCAGCTTCGACGACTTCTACGCGGAGATCGAGGCCGAGGCGAAGGCCGAAGGGCCGGCGGCCGTTCGCGACCTCCGAGCCAAGGAGCTCAAGTACGCCCTCATCACCTCCCTCATCGCCGGCCGGCGTGATCTGCATCTCACCCAGGCCCAGCTCGCTGCCCGCGCAGGAGTGGCCCAGGAGGAGATCAGCAGGATCGAGCGCGGCCGCAAGAGCCCCACCATCGACACCTACGCGCGGATCGCCGCCGCGTTGGGCCTCCAACCTCAGCTGCGGCTCCGCGGTTCCCGCGCCCGGGCTCGCGTCGCCTGACCCGGCGCCTTGAGGCGGGCCGGCAACTGGGAGGTTGAGCGCGCCGGACGCCAACGTCGACAAGCGGGGGCTAGCCAAGTTGGCGACGAACCGGCCGGCGGTGCCACCGCGACGCCCGATCGGCGAAGTCGCGGAGAGCCTCATCGCTGACGCGGGCCGCGCCGCGGACATGGGCGACGGGAAGGGTGCCATCGTCGATCAGGCGCCAGACCGTGCGGACGCTGACGCTCAGCAGACGGGCTGCTTCGGGGACGGTGTGGAGCAAGGGGCCGGGATGGGCCCTGGTCGCGCTGACGGTGAGCAGCTCAGTGAGCGATTGACAGCCGCTCTCCATGGGACCAGTCGCCGCGTACGAATCCCGTACGAGCCCGCCGGGTACCGGGAGGTGAATCGCTCAGTACGCGCCATACCGCGCGTACGGGAGAGTGCTGGTGTGACGTGATCGTGGGTACAGACGCAATCCTCCGAAGCGTGTGAGAGTACGGACGCGCTTGTGCGTGGCCGTTTGCGCGTACAGGAGCGTACGCGGCGATCTGGTTCGTTACAACCTTGTCACACGCCATGTCTGCAGGGGCGACGAGCACACTCCGCCTCGTACGCGGCGGCATCCGCAGGTTTGCTCGTCTCGAGCCCTCCCTGATGCGCGGGCGGAGGTAGGCACGGCGCGCCGGCCTGTCCGGGGTGGCCCACCCGTCTGCCGAAAGGTCTGCCCCCGGCGAAGCGCACGACGTGACGGGCTCAGGGCTCCGAGAGGCCGCCGGTTTGGGGCCGAGGTGGCGCCAGGGAACGGTGGATCGAACAGATGACCGGAGGGTGCATAGGGTACGGTATCTAAGAATTGCGCAAACGCACCATCGGGCGCGGCGCGGGAGGGGACGAGTGGGGCAGCGAAGGAGGGGCACGCAGCACGTGCCTGTAGGGGAGGAGGGAGGGGACGAGCCGCGGTCGTTCCTATGGCTGGCACACGTCTGGTCAGCGAGCCGCCAGACGCGCCGCGATTCGTCTGGAGCGTCAGCGGCGTCTGAACCCATGTGGCGACCTGAAGCGGCCACCAACCGGCGCCTATGATCGGGAAGGAATCAGCCGCCTACGGACAACTGGTGGTAGTGACTGGTCGCACCGACCCCGCGCTGTTCCCCGCCCCCAACGAGGCGACGGATGCCGAGGTCATTGCCCGCTCCATCACCGAGCCCGAGTGCTTCGCGCTGATATTCGAGCGGCACTTCGATCCTATCCACCGCTACGTCTCCCGCCGGCTGGGGGAGCTGCTGGCGGATGACCTCGCGATGCAGGTCTTCACCCTCGCCTTCGATCACCGTCGTAGGTTCCGGCTCGAGGTTGCGAGCGCTCGACCCTGGCTCTACGGGATCGCGACCAACCTGATCCGCACCCATCGGCGCACGGAACGGCGGTTGCTGGCCGCGCTGGGCCGCCTGGGGGCATGTGAGGTCCCGGCTCCAGATCCCACCTCTTCGGCCGAGCGCGGCGCGGAGCTGCGGTGCGTCGCCCAGGCTCTCTCCGGTCTCAACGACGGGCAGCGGGAGGTCCTGCTGCTCCACGCGTGGGTGGGGCTGTGCGACGCGGAGATCGCCGCCGCCCTCGATATCCCGGTGGGTACCGTCGGCTCTCGGCTGCTCCGTGCCCGGCGCCGTCTCCGTAGCGCCCTGGACCGTGCCGGTCTGGGCGACGTTCCGCCCCGCGAGGTGCAGCGCGCTCAGCCGAAAGGTTGGCCGGCGAACCTCGAGGACTCACTGTCGTGAGCGATCCCGAGGAGGTCATACGTTTCCGGGAGGGGGTGGCGGAGCCGAGCGCGGCGTCCCGCGCGACTGCTCGGCGGGCGCTGGAGGCGGCGATCTCGCGTGAGCTCGGGACCGTCCCGTCGGCCAGCGGGTCCGGCAAGGTCCTCCAGCTGCCGACCAGCATGACGGCCCCCTTCCCGCCGCCACGGATCGCGTCATCTTCCAGACGCCGGCATGGGGTCAGCGGTCCGTGCTTTGCTGGCACTCTGACGACCGCAGCGGTACTAGCCGTCGCCGCGATCATCACGAGCTCCTCCACCCATCTGGGGACCGCTGACACTGCGCCCCGAGCGACGGAGGCTGCCGGCCAGGCGTCGGGCTCAGGGTCGCTTCCCGCCTCCACCGACCAAGCTGCTGTCCTGACCGCCATGCAGCAGGCGGCACCTGACGTCCTCCAGGTCCAGGAGACGACAACGGTGACAGGCAGTGGGTCGACTACCGAGGAGACCTGGACCTCTCCCGCTCAGCCTCGACCTGGACAGACCGTTCAGTCGCGGATTCTCACTTTGCAGGCGGGCGGAGCTCCCCTGCAGGATGTTGGGATGACGTACACGGTGCCAATTGGGCCCAGCTCGTACGATCCGCTCATCGATGGTGTTCGGACCACCGGTGAGGTCACCGACGTCGAGTACTCGACCAGCACGTGGTCGGATCAACGAGATCAGACGATCGTGCAGCCTCCGGGCGGCCCAGTCGTGATCGGTGCGGGGACAGCAGGCTCGCCGCAGCAGCAGCTGGAGTTCGCTGAGGGGGCGGAACTGACCCGTCAGAGCATCCAGGGACAGCCCGCGATCGAGTTCCGCTGGGTACTGTCTTCGTGGACCACGATCGACCTCTGGGTGAACCAGCGGACGTATCTGCCCATCACCGAGATCGCCTACTTCTTCGTCGGGAGCCCCTCGGATCAGCAGCGCGGGGTGACCGAGGCCAGCTACTCGTACCTGCCACCGACAGCGGCCAATCTCGCTCAGCTGAAGCCGCCGATTCCCTCCGGCTTCGTACAGACCGCAGCCCCACCGGCGGGCGACGGTGGCTGATACTCCACTCCCGGCCGTCCGCGGTCGAGGGCATCCGGGTCGAGGCAGATCGCTATGTGGCAGCTGATCCTGCAGCAGACGCGACACCGCTCGGGGCGGGCGGCGGCCATGGTCGCGGGCATCCTAGTGGCCGCGGTGAGCTTCTCGCTGCTGACCGCCGCCACGAACACCCAGGCGGCGCAGGTCACGGGGACCGTTCAGAAGAACCTCCGTCCCGCCTACGACATCCTCGCTCGCCCGAAGGGGTCGGAGACCTCCCTGGAGCAGAGCCAGGGATTGGTCGAGGACAACTACCTCTCCGGGATCTTCGGCGGCATCACCATGGCCCAGTACCAGGCGATCAAGAGGATCCCGGGCGTGGAAATCGCCGCGCCTATCGCGATGGTCGGCTACGTCCTCGAGACGGTGCCGATCGTGGTGGATGTGACTGCGGCGTTGGACGGAACCGCTGCGCAAGTGCTGACTGTTAGGGACACGCGGGTCTCCGACCGGGGGCTCACCCAGTTCCCAGGACTATCGGTGGGATACGTCTACGTGACCCCCGACCCACTCAAGAGCCAGATCCAACCTGGTGAGTCCTTCCAAGTGGGCCCTGGCCTCACCATCGGGGACACCGAGACCATGCCCGGCGGGGGCACCATCGAAGTCTGTCAGGAGAACACGGAGTCACCCCCTGCCCCCTCACCGTTCGCGTACAACCAGACGGGGGTCGCCTTCTGCTACTCGGAAGGGAGCGGATTCGGGCACCTGTCAGCGCTTCCCTCCGGACACGTCGGGGCCGTCGTCTGGATCACCTTCCCCTTTCTGCTGGCCGCCATCGACCCGCAGGCCGAGCAGCAGCTGGCGGGACTGGGGAGTGCCGTTGTCCAGGGAAGGTATCTCACCGCGACGGACGGCCCGACGACGACGACCGGACCACCCCAGGACAACCTCGCCCCGTACACAGAGGTACCGGTGCTCGCCACCACCGATCCTTACGACGACGACAAGGACACCATTACCGTCAGCCAGCTTCCCGCAGCGGCCGTCGATCTCGTTCGCGCCGGTCTCTCGCCAGCCCGGCTCGCCACCGCGCTAGCGGCAGAGCCTGCGACCCCGGTGATGCACACCACCCTCACCTCGAGCGCTACCTACGGTGCCCTCCTCAACGAGCTCAGGACGGTGGGGGCAGGTGTCGGCGAGTACTACACGAGCGATCCGGTCCAATACCGGGAACTCTCCGGCGGTGTGCTCTCACCGGTGCCGGTGACCAACCCCGACTCGGTGTGGTCGGAAACGTACGGCGGAGGGTTCTACACCGTACCCCTCGACAACGAGGACGTCGGCTTTCGCAAACTCGAGGAGAACATAGCCCCTTACCAGGGGATGACCACGCTGGCCCCCGCACTGGTCTCGGTCGGGGAGTTTGACCCGTCGAAGCTGCCGGGGTTCAATGCCCTCTCAGCAGTGCCGTTGGAGACGTACTACCCGCCCACCGCGACCGGCGCCAACGCTTCCAGCCGCCAGGCGCTCGGCGACCAGCCACTGCTGCCCGACGCCAACGTCGCAGGGTACCTGCAGGAGCCGCCGCTCATGCTCACCAACCTGAACTCGCTCTCGGCCTTCAAGGCTGGGTTCCCGGAGGGTGACTGGGCCGCCCCCATCAGCAGCGTGCGGGTGAGGGTGGGCGCCGTTCATGGGACTGTCAAGCAGCAGCTGGCCCAGATAGCAAGCGTGGCAGCGGCGATCCAGAAGGCCACCGGCCTCCAGGTCGATATCACCGCGGGCTCCTCCCCGACCACCGAGACCATCGCCCTGCCCGCGGGAAAGTACGGCCGGCCAGCGCTGCTGCTCGACGAGAACTGGGTCAAGAAGGCGGTGGCCCTGGTGATCGTCTCCGCTATCGACCAGAAGTCAGTCGCCCTCTTCGTATTGATCCTCCTGGTGACCGCCCTCTTCCTGGTCAACGGCAGCATCGCCGCCGTGCGAACCCGGCGACGAGAGATCGGCGTACTGCGCTGCCTCGGCTGGAGACGGCCCGCCGTCTTCCGGCTGATCCTCGGTGAGCTCCTATTACTCGGTGCCTTCGCCGGTCTCCTGGGGACGGGGATCTCCTCCGCGGTGATCACCGGCTTCCGGCTCGACCTGCCGCTGTGGCGGGTCGTCCTGATCACCCCGGTGGCGGTACTGCTCGCCGGGGCGGCCGGGCTCATCCCCGCCTGGCTGGCCACCCGCGGCGAGCCCCTGGACGCCGTGCAGCCGGCAGTCGTGACCCCTCGCCGACGAGCCCGGCCGGTGCGACGGCTGGTGAGCCTGGCCCGGTCGAACCTCCTCCGCCGGCCCAGTCGCGCCGCCCTGGCGGCCGTTGCTCTGGGTGTTGGGATCGCCGCCCTAACCGTACTGCTGGGCATCGACCTGGCCTTCAGTCAGCAGGTCAGGGGCAGCCTCCTCGGCAATTTCGTGAGCGGGGAGGTCCGCGGCGTCGACTACCTCTCGGCCGCCCTAGCGGTCCTCCTCGGCGCAGCCTCGGTGGCTGATGTCTTGTACCTCAACCTTCGAGAACGCGCCCCGGAGCTGGCCGCCCTCTCGGCAACCGGCTGGCGGCCACGCCACCTCACCCGGATCGCCCTGTACGAGGGCACGGGAATCGGTCTGGCGGGCAGTCTGGTGGGCGCCATCACAGGGCTCGCCATCACGTGGGCACTCGGGGGATCCCCGTTGGCGCTGCTCGCGGCCGCTGCCATCGCGACAGCCTCCGGTGTGGCCCTCGCCACTGGTGCCTCCGGTGTGGTCGTCGCGGGGGTGGCCCGCCAGTCGATCTCGGCCGCCGTCGCAGAGGAGTGAGGACGATGCCCAGGCATGCCCAAGGGGCTGAGCTCGGCGAAACCCTCGCAAGCGACCGGGCTGGCGGGCTGGCGGTCACGCTCTCCGGCGTCACCAAGACCTACCGGAGCGGTGTCGGCATCTCCGTCCCCGCTCTGGACGGCGTGACCCTGGAGGTTCAGGCCGGCAAGGTGGTTGCCGTCAGCGGTCCCTCAGGGTCGGGCAAGTCCACCCTGCTGCACGTCATCGGGGCCATGGACCGGCCCGACCGGGGCAGCATCCGGGTCGGAGACCAGGAGACCACGGCTCTCGGTGATGGCGAGCGGGCTCTCTTCCGGCGCAGGGTCGGCTTCGTCTTCCAGCGCTTCCACCTGCTGCCCGCTCTCACCAGCGTGGACAACGTGCTGGCCCCGGTCATGCCCTACCGGGTGGACTTCGACAAGGCCGCACGCGCTCGTGAGCTGCTCGAGGCGGTGGGCCTCGGCGGCCGCGGCAACGACCTCCCCTCCCACCTCTCCGGTGGCGAGCAACAGCGGGTCGCCCTCGCCCGGGCGCTGATCAATCGGCCTGGCATCGTCCTCGCCGATGAGCCCACCGGTAACCTCGACACGGCAAACGGAGCCATGGTCATGGACCTGCTGCTTCGGCTCCGGCAGGAGCATGGCTTCACCCTGCTCATCGCCACGCATGATGCGGCGATCACCGGGCGCTGTGAGCGCGTGGTTCACCTCAGCGATGGACGACTTGTGGACGACAGAACCCGCACTTAGGCCGCCGAAGGCGCGGAGGGGAGGTCCGCGGGACCCGGACTACCGGCGGGATCGGCGGACCCGTGACGTTCGACTTGGCCGAGGGGTGGCAGCGGCCAAAGTGTCGAACTCATAGGCTCAGTAAAGGCACAGTGCCTTCGGATTCCCCTTGTATATCAAGGCCATTTCCGCGCCGCTCCGGAAGTACAAGTTCTGCCACGGGGCGTAGCTGAACTCAGTCCCGGCGGAACTGGCGATGATGCGCCGCCGCTGCCTTGGCCATCAGGAATCCTGCGGTGCCGGTGACCCGCACCTGCGCGCTCAACTCCACGCCGCCGATGCGAGTGTAGAGCGTGTGCAGCTCCACGTCTCTGGCTGCGGCGCCGGTTCCCCGGTGAACCTGAAACAATACCGACCCGTTAGTTTGATGAGGGATCGGAACCGGGGGCGGAGCCTCCGACCTGGGAAGGGAACGTCTGCGCATGCTCATCGAGATCCTCACCTTCTTCGCGGTCGCGTCGGCGCTCGCCACCCTGGTCTGCCTGGCGAAGGGGGTCCCGGCCTGGTCCTGGCCGGCAGGGGTGCCGGCGGCACTCGTGGTCCTGGCCGCGAGCGGCCTGGCCACGGCGCTGATCAGCGGCGATCCCTTCGCCGGCAAGGCGCTCGGGGTTGCCGGGCTGGTGATCTGGGCGGCCACCTGGCTGTGGCTGCGCCGCTGGCAGCCGCTGGCCGCGCTGATGTTCGGTATGCTGATCACGGCCGCGCTGAGCTACATCGTCTACGCCTGTGCGCTGACCGCGGTGCAGATCAGCGGTGCGACGTTCCTCGTCGCCTCCAGCCTGCTGCTGCTGCTCGAGCTGTTCGGCCTCTTCCTCAGCCTCTCCTATGCCTTCGAGATCCTGGACGTGCTCGGCCGGCGCGGTTCCCCGACGCCGCCGCCTCCGCCTCCGGTGGGACCTCCGCCGTTCGTCGCCCTGCAGGTCCCGGCCTACGACGAACCCGTCGAGATCGTGCGCGCCACCCTGGAGGCGCTGGCCCACCTCGACTACCCCAACTACATGGTCCAGGTCGTGGACAACAACACTCCCGATCCAGAGGTGTGGAAGCCGCTCCAGAAGATCTGTGAGGAGCTGGGCCCGCGATTCCATTTCATCCACCTCGAGGACTGGCCCGGCTTCAAGGCCGGGGCCCTCAACGAGGCGACCCAGAGGCTCCCAGCCGCGGTCGACGTCATCGGCGTGGTCGACGCCGACTACATCGTGCATCCCGGCTGGCTGGCCGCGACCGCTCCCCACTTCGGCGACACGAACGTCGCCTTCGTCCAGGCCGCCCAGCACTACCGCGACTGGGAGGACTCCTCCTACCTGCGCGGCCTCTTCTACAGCTATCGCTACTTCTTCGACGTCAGCATGCCCTGCCGGGCGCACCGCAACGCCATCATCTTCTGCGGCACCCTGGGCCTGATCCGGCGCAGCGTGCTCGAGGCGGTGGGTGGCTGGGACCCCAGCTGCATCACCGAGGACGCGGAGTGCAGCCTGCGGATTCTGGCCCTCAGTCCCAATCAGGTCGGCGTCTACGATCCCCGCCCCTGGGGGGTCGGGATGATGCCGCTCAGCTTCGACGGGCTCAAGAAGCAGCGCTTCCGCTGGGCCCTCGGAGGCATCCAGATCCTGCGCGCCCACTGGCGGGATCTCGTCCCGCTGGTGCACCACCGGCTCCGCCTCACCGCCGCCCAGCGCATGCACTACCTGCTCGGCTCGATCCAGTGGTTCGGCGATCTGCTAACCAGCTTCTTCACCCTCATCCTGATCGTCACCGCGATCGCGGTGGCCACCCACCATTCGCTGCCGCTGCGGCAGATGGCTGGCACGGTGCTGGTGGTGCCGGTGGTCTTCCTGATGACCGGCATCCTCCGCGCGCTGTGGGCCCTGCGCCGGACGACCCACTGCGCTTGGGGCGATGCGGTGCGGGCGCTCCGGGTGTGGTTTGCCCTCTCCTGGGTGGTGGCGCTGGCCTGCGTGCGCGGTCTGGTCAATCAGGGCGCCGCCTTCCTGCGCACCTCGAAGGTCAAGGAGGGCAGCGGGACCATCTGGCGGGCGTTCCGCCAGAGCCTCGCCGAGAGCTTCATCGCCCTGTTCGCGGTGCTGGCGGTCGGCGCCATGGTGGTGCGCTCTCCGGGTCTCTCGACATCGCTCCTCGGGCTGCTGCTGCTCTTCGAGGCCTTCGTCTACGCTAGCGCCCGCTGGGCCAGCGCCGCCGCCGAGAAGGTGGCGATGACTCCGGCCCGACAGGAATTCATGCGTTCAGCTCAGAACACCGGCGACCGCCCCTCGCGGGCGCCGGTGCTCACCGCTGTAGGCGCCGGCGGGGTGGCTGCAGCCCTGATCGCCGCCCTGGTCGCCTTCGCAGGCACCGCCCCGGCCACGCCGGCTCCGACCAATACCACCCCGGGACCGCCCAACATCGGGGTCTTGGTCGGCGCCAGCAGCCCGACGGCGTCGCCGTCACCTTCGCCGTCGGCCTCGGCAACGGCCTCCCCGTCAGCCAGCGCGAGCGCCAGCCCGTCGGCGTCTGCATCGCCGGGCCCGACCAGCATTCCCTCCCCGTCTGCGACGCCGAGCCCGACCAGCATTCCGTCCCCGTCTGCGACGCCGAGCGCCAGCAGCGCCGGAGGATAGGCAGCCGGACTGACCGTTAGCTAACCAAAGACGAGGAGCGGCTGCAATTGGAGCGGTCGGGTGACTTGCAAGGACGACGTGCTCGGCGGAGGCCTCTAGGGGGAGGGCGGCCAGCCGGGCTGCTCAGCGGCGGTGAGGTCGCCCGAGGACGGGTCGTAGGTCCAGGTCGACGTCACGCGCTGGTCCTGGGGGACAGAGGCCGCGCAGTCGCTGTCGGAGACCAGCGTGCCGCCGTCGAAGCGGGGATTGCCGCCGAGGGCCTCGGTGGTCGGGGGCTGGCCGCCGTATAGGAAGGGAAGGTACTGCCAGGCGCCGCTGGCGTCGCTGAGCACGGGCCCCCGCCCGCAGCCGGACCCCGTGAACGGGATCAGGAAGTCCGGCGCGCTCCCCGTCGCCGTCCCTTCGTGGTGGAATCAATGACATGACATATAATGATGCAACACCGAAAAAGGAACCGTCCGATCTTCCCACTCTTGTCGGAGTGCCCTGCTTCTCCGGGGCGCCATGGGATCTCGAACACCTGGCGCCGCTTCGGAGTGGCCCAGTTCAGACCATGCGGCTGCCGGAGAATCTCGACAGTGTCGATGCCTATGCCGATGCGGTGGCCAAGGAGGTTGAGAACCTCGACTCCTACGTTCTTGCTGGTGACTCGTTTGGTGCCGTGATCAGCCTGACTCTGGCCCTTCGACAGCCAGAGGGCCTGGTCGGGCTCGTCCTTTCGGGGGGCTTCGCCGCAAACCCACTGCAGGCTTGGAAGGGCTTGGCGGCCAGCCTGTCTCGATTCGCGCCCGGACCTCTGTATCGGCAGGGAACGCTGAGATTCCACGCATTCCAGATGGCATCGAAGTTCGACGCTGCCGCGGAGATTCCGCACAAGCAGAAGGACTTCAGGAAGCTCTTCGTGGAGAATACCCCACGTCGCAGCTACACCGCACGAGTCACATCAGTCACCCACTTCGATGTCGTCAGCCAGTTGGGCCGAGTGACCGTCCCCACTCTGCTGATCACCCCGGCCCATGACAAGTTGGTGGGCGATGCGGCTGCCAAGCAGCTGCTCGACGGCATTGCCAACGCCCGTGAGGTTGTGCTTCCTGGAACCGGACACATGTTCCGATTCACGCATCCGACGCTCTACGCACAGACCATCGCCGACTTCGTCGCCGAGATCGGATCGTCCTCGACTCAGGATCCCCGGTCGGCATGATGGATCCAGGCGAGGAGCTTCGGTACTTGGTGCTCGGCGCCCAGCGGGAAGGCAATCGCATGCTCGCGGACTTGCTTCGACCGTTGAACCTCACGCCCTCCCAGGCGGAAGTCCTTCATGTCCTCCAGAATGCCGGACCGTTATCACTCGGCGATGTCGGGAGGCGGCTTGTGTGTGAGACCGGCAGTCCAAGTCAACTGCTCGATGGTTTGGTGAGGTCTGGTCTCGTCGAGCGGATTCCTGCCAGTGATGATCGTCGGCGTGTTGAGCTCTCGCTCACGGACGAGGGTCGCCGGAAAGCTCGCGCGGCACGGAGGGTGGAGCGCAAGCTCCATCTTCTGATCGAGGCGCTGGTATCCCCTGAGGATCTTTCCGTTGCAAGCCGCGTGCTGTGGCTCTTTCTCGCTGAACGACCTGCCGGGGATGCGTTGACGCTCCGCAGAGAATCCAAAGTTGGGCGGTGAAGCGATGCCATGGTGCGTGGGCGAAGTGCGCACCGGGTGATCGGAACACAAGAACGGTCGCATTTGCTGCCCGACCACCAGGAGGGGCGGGCGCATCATGCAGGCCACGGCCAGGTCGAACATCCTGCGTGTCGCGATGACCTGGCGCCCCCCGCAGACGAAGCCGTACGAGCAGGCGACCGCGTGCGGGCGCGGCCGCGCCCGAGTCGGCTCAGGCCCCGGCGGCGACCTCGCGGAGATGCTGCCAGAGCAGCTCCACGGCGGGGGTGTGCACGCCCTCGCGGCGGGCGGCGGTGAAGGCCTGCAAAACGGGTGGCCCCGGGCAGGGGAGCGCGGTCAGGCGGCCGGCCACGAGGTCGATCTCGACCAGTGCCCGCGGCATCACGGCGAACCCCAGCCCCGCCTTGAGGGCCGGGACCAGAGCCCCCTCCTCGAGCTCGACCGTCTCGGCCCCCTCGGCGTACTCCCCGAGCAGTTGGGCGGCGAGCAGCTGGGTCGCCGTTCCCCGTTCGTGCTCCAGGTGCCGGTAATCGCGCAGATCCTTGGCGGGCTCCCGGCTGCTGGTGAGCGGGTGGCCCGGGGCGGCGACGAGCACCATCTCGGTGCGCTCCATGATCAGCGCCTCCACGCCGGGGACCTCGACCCTGGAGCCGGCGAAGATGACGTCCACCTCGCCGTCCTGGAGCATCGTGATCATCTCCCGGAACCGAGCCAGCCGGAGGTGAAGGCCGAGCTGGGGGTGCTCGGCGACGAAGGGGGCCAGCCAGCCCGGAACCCGGTGAGCGCCGACCACGTGGCCGGCGGCGATGGCGACCTCGCCGACCTCGGCGCTCAGGTAGCTGACCCGCAGCTCGTCCACCAGGGCGACGTCATCGAAGATCCGGGTGGCGAGGGGGCGGAGGGCCCGGCCGACATCGGTGAGCCGGACGTTGCGCCCCACCCGTTGGAAGAGGGGCAGCCCGAGCCGCTTCTCCAAGCGGTGGACGACGGTGCTCACCGACCCCTGGGAGATGCCGAGCGCCTCCGCCGCCTCACTCACATGCTGCCGCTCAGCGACGGCGAGGAAGGTGTGGAGTTGGTCGAGGGTGACATCCGGCCGCGGCCGGGCCGCCCAGCGGGCCCGCTGGGCCGCGCGCCGCTGCGGGTTGTCGTGTTCGGCGAGAGGGGGAAGCTCAGGCATAGTTCTGCTCAGCAGAACGGAATCATACGACTCCCCGGCTTGATCATGTGGATTCCCCCTGCCACACTCGGTCCTGGACGGAACTCACCCGGCCCATGGCCGGGATGCGCACGGAATGGAGGGGTACGCCCTGTGATCACGCGCCCATCGGCTCGCGGCTGGAAGAATACGCTCGTCGGGCTGTCCGCGCTTGCTCTGGTCAGTGTGATCGCGGCATGCGGCAGCACGAGTGGTGGCGGCTCCACGCCGTCGGGGAGCGCGACCGCGACCCCCTCGCCATGCGGGTCGAACACGGTGCTGAGCGCGACCTGCGACACGGAGACGCAGGCCTCGGTGACCCTCACGGGTGCCGGCGCCAATTCGATTGAGCCGTTCTTCGAGACCGTCTTCTACGAGTACAACCAGAAGAATTCGCGGACCACCGTCAACTACTCCCCGGCGGGCTCCAGCGTGGGCGTCAGCGACATCCAGCAGGCGACGGTCAACTTCGGGGACTCGGAGATCCCGATGACGTCGTCCCAGCTCTCCGCGGCGACCGGCGGTACGGTCCTGCAGATCCCCGTCGACCTGGGCGGTGTCGCCATCAGCTACAACGTGCCCGGTGCACCCGCCAACCTCAAGCTCGACGGGCCCACCCTGGCGGGCATCTTCGACGGCTCGATCACCAACTGGGACAGCCCGCTGATCGCCACCGTGTCCGGCGTCAGCAACCTGCCCAACCTGGCCATCAAGCCGGTGCATCGGGCCGACGCGTCGGGTCCCGGCTATGACCTCGAGCAGTACCTCATCGACACCGCGCCCGCGTGGGTGACCGCGATCGGCACCTCGACGCCCTCGCGGACCTGGCCGCTCGCCACCGTGGGCATCGGCGAGCAACTCAACACCGGCGTCGCCACCTACGTCAGCCAGACCAGCGGGTCCGTCGGCTTCGTCGAGTACGGCTACGCGCTCCAGAACGGCTTCGTCAACGCCGCCATCCTGGACGCGGCGGGCGCCTACGTGGCTCCCACCGAGGCGTCCATCGCCCTGGCGGGCGCGCAGGCCGCCAATCTCAGCTCGACCAACTTCAACGTGGTCAACGAGACGGGCGCCGGCGTCTACCCGCTGGCCAACTTCAGCTGGACGCTGGTGTACCAGAAGCAGTCCGACACGACCACCGCCATCGCCCTCGGCAAGCTCCTGGACTGGGTCGTGACGACCGGTCAGCAGGATGCCGCCGCCCTCGGCTACTCACCCCTGCCCGCCAACGTCGCGAGCCTCGCTCAGAAGACCATCCTCGAGATCGAGGGCTCGACGGGCACGCCGCTATTCTCCAGCTGAGCCGGGTGCCTCCCCCGAGGCGCCCGCGTGACCGCGGGGCACACGGATGAGCTCTGACAGCACCGGGGCACTGCCCCGAGAAGGGGGGCCCGTCAGCCGGGTGCGCGCAGCCCTGCTCCAGAAGCGGACGCGCCCTGGGGAGCACGCCTACACCGTCTTACGGTGGGGCGGTGCCGGGCTGTTCGCCGCGGTGGTCGTCGCCCTGCTCATCAGCATCGCTGCGAGCTCCAGCCAGGCGCTGGCGCACTCCGGGGTGGGGTTCCTCTGGTCGGGGACCTGGAACCCGGCGGCCGGTGAGTACGGTGCCGGCATCCTGGTGGTGGGCACGCTCCTCACCACCGCCGTCGCCATGGTGATCGTGGTGCCCATCGGACTGGGGACTGCCGCCTTCCTCTCCGAGCTGGCCCCGGGCTGGCTGGCCGGTCCGCTCTCAACGCTCATCGGCCTCCTCGCCGCCGTGCCGAGCATCGTGGTCGGCCTCTGGGGGCTGATCGTGCTGACGCCGATCTTCGCCAACCAGGTTGAGCCGTTCCTCGCCTCCATGCCGCTGCTCGGCTGGCTCTTCCGGGGTGAGGCGTACGGGCCCAGCATCCTGCTGGCGTCGGTGGTGCTGGCGGTGATGACCCTGCCGACCATGGTCGCCCTGAGCCGCACCGCCCTGGCCGCGGTCCCGGTCGCGGATCGGGAAGCCGCCCTGGCGCTGGGTGCGACACGCTGGCAGGCGGTGCGCAAGGCGGTCATCCCGGCGGCACGATCGGGCATCCAGGCGGCCGTCACCCTGGCGGTCGGTCGGGCCATGGGCGAGAGCATCGCCGTGGCCATGGTCATCGGCAACCGCCCGGCCCTCCCCACCTCCCTGACCGCTCCCGGGGCAACCCTCGGTTCGGCGATCGTCAACCAGTTCGCGGAGGCGTCGCCAGGTCTCGGCGCCAGCTCGGTGATCGCTCTCGGCGCCGTCCTGCTGTTGCTCACCGTCGCCGTCAACGCCGGCGGCCAGGCCCTGCTGCGGAGCGGCGGTGGCCATCGTGCCGGCACCGCGGGAGCGCTGAGGTGAGCGTGGCCTCCGCGGTGAGCCGCCGTGAGCTGGTGCGCGCCGCCGCGCAGCGGTCGCTAACCCGTCGTCGGATCAACGGGCGGATCGCCCAGGCGCTCTGCGCGGTCGCGGCGGTCGCATCGGTGGCCCCGCTCGTGGCCCTGCTGTACTACACGATCAGCCGCGGCGCGCAGGTGCTCTCCTGGGGCTTCCTGGTCAACGCACCCACTCCGCCCGGCATCCCCGGGGGCGGGATCTCGACGGCGATCACGGGCAGTGCCGAGATCGTCGGTCTGGCGCTCGTCATCGCGATCCCCATCGCGCTGCTGGCCGCCCTCTTTCTCTTCGAGCGGAGTGGCCGCCTGGCCGCCGCCCTGCGCTTCAGTGCCGATGTGCTCACCGGGGTGCCCTCGATCATCATCGGGATCTTCGCCTACGCGCTGCTGGTCCTCCCCCTGCACGCCTTCTCCGACCTGGCGGCGGCCTTCGCGCTGGCGGTGCTGATGCTGCCGATCATGATCCGGGCCGACGAGGAGGCGATGCGGACCATCGCCCTCGACCTCTGGGAGGCCGGCATCGCCCTCGGGGCGCGCCGCGGCCGGGTCGCCCGGTCCGTCGTCCTGCGCGGCGCCCTCCCCGACCTGGTCACCGGCAACCTGCTCGCCATCGCCCGGGCGGTGGGGGAGACGGCCCCCCTGCTCTTCACCCTGGCGACGCCGGTCGCGGCCATGACCCTGCTCATCTACACGGACGGCACCCAGGCCTTCCCCATCGCCCAGGAGACGGCCTGGGGCACCGCCCTGGTGCTGCTGGCCTTTGTCCTGCTGCTGAGCGTTGCGGCTAAGATCGCGGCGTGGCGCATCTCCCGGAGGGCCCGCTGAGATGTCCGGGGGCCCCTTCGATCGTGCCGAGCCCCTCACCCTAGTGGCGGAGCAGCCCGCCGCCGCCAACACCGCCGCGTCGGCGCTCACCCACGGACATCAGAGCTCGGCGGCGCCGCCGGCAGTGACCCTGGAGGGAGTGCGGGTCTCCTTCGGCGACCACGTGGCGGTGCGCAACGTGACCCTCGCCATCCCCGCACGCCAGGTGACCGCGCTGATCGGCCCCTCGGGGTGCGGCAAGACGACCCTGCTGCGGGCCGTCAACCGTCTCCACGATCACACCGGCGGCCGAGTCGACGGCTCCATCAAGCTGGGCGACATCGATGTGTACGGCGCGGACACTCGACCGGAGCTGATCCGGCGCCGGATCGGGATGGTCTTCCAGCGCCCCAACCCGTTCCCGGCCATGAGCGTCTTCGAGAACGTCGTCTCCGGCCTGCGCTTCAATGGTGTGCGCGGCAGAGCCATGCTGCGCGACGCCGCCGAGTCGGCCCTCCGTCACGCCGCCCTCTGGGACACCGTCAAGGATCGTCTGCACCAGCCGGCCGTGCGCCTCTCCGGGGGACAGCAGCAACGACTCTGCATTGCTCGCGCCCTCGCCGTCGAGCCGGACGTGCTGCTCATGGACGAGCCCTGCTCGGCGCTGGACCCGATCGCGACGGCCAAGATCGAAGAGCTCATCACCCGTCTGGCGGCGGATGTGACCATCGTCCTTGTGACTCACAATATGTTCCAGGCGGCTCGCGTCTCCGATCAGGCCGCGGTCTTTCTCCTCGGTGAGGACCGGGTCGGGGAGCTGGTCGAGGCCGGCGCGACCGACGAGCTCTTCCATGAGCCGAAGAACCCGCGTACCCGGGATTACGTGGCCGGACGGGTGGGATGAGCCGGTCGCGAGTTCGGGGCCGCGAGCTGGCTGACCCGCGTTCCGCAGAGCCCGCCGCCATCGCCGTGCGCCTGCGCGCCGCCGGGTGCGTCTTCGCGGAGGAGGAGGCACGCCTGCTGATCGCCGCCGCGCTGGCGCCGGCCGACCTCGAGGCCATGGTCGAGCGGCGGATCGGGGGTCTGCCGCTCGAGCAGGTGATCGGCTGGGCGGAGTTCTGCGGCCTGCGCATCGCGATCGAGCCGGGCGTCTTCGTGCCCCGCCACCGCACCGAGTTCCTGGCCAAGCGGGCCGCCGCCCTCACCCCTCCCGGCGCCGTCGTCCTCGACCTCTGCTGTGGCTCGGGTGCCATCGGCGCGGCGGTCGCCGCCGCGGTGCCGGGGATCGAGCTGCATGCGGCGGACATCGAACCGGTCGCGGTGCGCTGCGCCCGGCGCAACCTGGCCGCGGTCGGCGGCCACGTCCACCAGGGCGACCTGCTCGCCCCGCTGCCCACCACCCTGCGCGGGCGCGTCGACGTCCTGGTCGCCAACGTGCCCTACGTTCCCACCGGCGAGATCGGGCTCCTGCCCCGCGAGGCCCGGCTCCACGAGCCGGCCATCGCCCTGGACGGTGGCGCGGACGGCCTCGAGGTGCTGCGCCGGGTGGCGGCGGACGCACCGCTCTGGTTGGCTCCGGGCGGATACCTCCTCTCCGAGGTGAGCGAGGCTCAGGCCGGTCCCGCCGTGGCCATGCTCCGAGCCTCGGGGCTCGCCGCCGGGGTGGCCACCGACGAGGAGCTGGAGGCGACGATCGTCATCGGACGGTCGGCAGCGGGGACGGAGGGGTCGGAGCCGGGCGGGGGCGGCTCGGGCCGGCTCGGGGCGGCCCGTCCCCTCCCGGTTGCGAAATCGTCGGCAAGCCGTCACGGCACGCGATTGGGGCGTGGGGGTGAGGCGTCGTAGGGTCACGTCTGCCCTCGTGGAGGGCGTCCGCGTCGCCGTCCGACGCCGCCGGCGAGCTGGGCGCTTGCTGGAATCCGACCTCGTGGATGGTGATCACGACGATCATGGGTGACTCTCCTCCGGGTGGTCGCGCTCCCTCGTCCCTCGGGCCGGCTCCGCTACCCCCGGCCGCCGAGGGGGGTCGGGTGAGCGGGTTGGTAGAGGAGGACCTCGACGCCACCGGGCAGCTGCAGTACCCCTCAGCTGTGCCAGGTGAACGCGTCGGCGTTGCCGTCGACGGCGACGCAGAAGCTCCTGGACGGGCAGGACACGGAGGCGAGCCCGTACCCGCTGCTCAGCATGGTCGGTGCCGACCACGAGCTCCCGTTGAAGGTGACCGAGCGGTTGTCGTCCTGGTCGACGGCCATGCAGAAGGACGAAGAGGTGCACGAGACGGCGGCGAGACCGCCTCCGGAGATGCCGTTCAGCTCATCGACCTTGTCGTTGGTCGACCAGGAGCTGCCGTCGTACGTGTAGATGCCCCCGTCGGTGCCCACCGCGACGCAGAAGGACGAGGAGGTGCAGGAGACCCCGTCGGGAGGGCCGGTCCCGGTGTCCTCACCGGCGCCGAGCGTGCCGGGGGGCGACCAGGTGGTGCCGTTGAAGACGAAGGCGCCGGTGCCTCCGACGCCGACGCAGAACGATGCGCTGGGACATGAGACTGCGGTGAGGATGCCCTGGGTGGAATCGACCTGCACCGGGCTGGACCACGCGGTCCCGTTGAACGTGGAGGCGTTGCCCGAGTTGTCCACGGCGACGCAGAAGGATGCCGAGGCGCAGGAGACGGCCTCGAACTGGCCGGCGGAGTCGATGCCCGTGAAGGGCGTCCACGCCCCTCCGCTGTAGGTCAGGGCGTTGCCGGCGTCATCCACCGCCGCGCAGAAGCTGGTCGTGGGGCAGGAGACCGAGACGATGCTGTTGGGGGAGTCGATGGCCCGGGGAGCCGACCACGACGAGCCGTTGTAGGTGAGCGCGTTGCCCGGTTTGGCGTTGCCCCCGGCACTGCTGTCAACGGCGACGCAATCGGTGGTCGAGGGGCAGGACACCGCGAGGAGGTCGAGTCCCGGGTCGACGCTGTCCGCCGGGGACCAGGTCCCGCTGGCGGTCGACGGGGTCGGCGTCGCCAGCGCCGAGATCGGAGCCGAGGACGAGGAGGTCGGCATCAGCGTGCCCCCGGCGAGCGGCGAGGACCCGGGGGAGGAGCTCGACGAGGTGCCGCAGGCCGCGGCGGTGGTCCCGGCCAGCAAGCAGGCGAAGACCCCGGCGATGGAGCGACCGCCTGCCAGCGTGCGACCCGGATGAGCTGTGCGCGCCTTCATCTCCAGACATCCCCCTGTCTGCCGGCCGCCGTCATCGGGTCGCGCAAACCGGGGCTCTCGGCGAGCCACCCCAGCCTCTCAGCTACTCGTCCGATGCTAGCACGGAGCCGGACGGCGCTCCGTGGCCGCCGCGCCGGCGGTCGACACTCGTCTCATGCGGGGAAGGTTCCCCACTTGGACCCGGTCGAGGCTGATGTCTCGGCCACTCCGCGCGGGCCAAACGCCAGGCCGTCCGGCATGGCAGCTGGCGCTGGTCAGCAACTGCATGACCTGAGAGGGGAAACTAGACGGATGGGTCGATCCGCGGCGACCCGGTTCGTGACCGGGGTGTGCATCTCGAGCTTCGGCGACTGGCTGACGACGTTCGCCCTCGCGGTGGTGCTGTTCAACGCCACCAAGAGCGTGGCGGTGACGGCGGGGTATCTGCTCGTTCGGGTGGCGCCCCGGCCATTGGGGGCATGGCTTGGGGGACCACTGGGCGACGCCGCCAGCCCGCGCGCGGCGCTCGTGGGCGCAGCGCTCGGGCAGGGAATGGTCACGGCCGCGATCGCTGTCCCGCTGGCGCTCGGTCGCGGGTACTGGGCGATCTTCGTGCTGGTGGGGATGTCGCAGCTCGTGGGCGGGTCGTGGCAGCCGCTCACCAGCGCGATGATGGCGCGCCTGGCCGGGGCCGAAAGCCGCCACTCGCTGAACCTCGTCTACAGCCTCTCCATGAGCGGGATGATGCTGGTGGCTCCCGCCGCCGGGGCCCTGCTCCTGCCCCTGGGCGGGGCCGTCCCCCTGGTCGCCGGGGACGCGGTGAGTTTCGCGGCTGCGGCCGGCCTCTTCCTCTCGCTGCCGGCCACGCCGCGGATCGCGGGTACCTCGATGACGGTGCGCGGCGCCGCCACCGGGGGATTCGCGGCGGTGGCCCGCCAGCCGATTCTGCGGGTGATCACACTCGGAGCGTTCTCGGCGACGCTCGTCATCACCGCCCTGCAGGCGGCTCTGCCGGCTCTGGCGGCTGAGCGCTTCGGGAGCTCCGCCGACGCCGGCTTCTGCTGGGCGGCGGTGGGGCTGGGTGGGGTGATCGGCTCGGTGATCGCACTCTGGCCGCGGCTCCAACGTCCGGGGGTCATCCTGCCGGGGATCGTGGTGGAGATCGCCTGCATCGGCGGGGTGGCGTTGGCGGGCGCCCCGGCAGTCGACCTGCTCCTGCTGGTGGGGAACACCGTCGCGGCGAACATCACCACCATCGAGAGCCTGGTGATCGTCCAGAGCCAGGCCGGCGAGACGGTGGGCCGGGTGGAGGGCGCGGTGTCGACCAGCCGCTACTTGGGGATGACGACCGGGGCCACTCTGGCCTTGCTGCTGGCGCTAACGCTCCGATGGCAGGTGCTGGTGGTCATCTTGGCGCTGGCTGGGCTTGCGCTCCTGGCCGGAGCGGGGGTGAGGCCGCAGGGATCCGCACCGCCGCTCCGGGCGCCATCGCCGCTGGGCGAGATCCCGGAGTGAGGCTCTGGATGCCACAAGGAGTACAGCCATTCCCAGCGAGCCGGCGCGGCGCAATTCGTCTCGTGGGGCGCCGGATGCAAACTTGCCGCGGGGGACCCAACGGCAACCCCGTTGGGCCCCCGCCAATACTGACGTCTATACCAGGGCGGTGGGCCCGGCGTATAGGCGGACTACCACTCCCGGAAATAATCGCGCACGTCATGCCCTCCATTCCCAGTTCCCGACGGACCCCGGCGGCGGCCGTTGCTCCTGGTGGGCATTGTGACGCGTCAGTGGTCAGTTCGCAACATCCCCGTGACGCGCTTCCGCGGTTCTGTGCCGGTGGCTCATCTGGTGGTTGCGCGTCTCTGGCTGTGCTCAACCGGACCGCGAGCGGAGGCTGGGATGCGACAACGGTGCCGTCACACGACGTTCCCGTGATGGTGTGCGGCTCTACCGTCGCCGGCATGGGCGTGCGGACGCACACGTCTGGTCGGCCAGCGCCGAGTCCGAACGCGCCAATTGGGCTTACGCTGTCGCCATGACCGGTGTGACGGTGACGCATACGCGCTTGCGAGGGGCGGTGGCGAGGGCCAGGGTCCTTCTGTGGGACCTGCCTCCATCGCCCCCGCAGGGGAGGGTATCGGCGCGTCCGGAGCTGATCGCATATCTGGCAGGGCTGTATGCCGCGGCCGGGGCGCTAGGGCTGCTGGTGATGCCCTGGCGGGGGGATTGGGGCGCTGCCTGCGTCGGCGGGCTTTTGGTGGCGGCGATGGCCGCATACGCCGTCCCGAGCTTCGGCGCCGTGAGCGGACGCTGGTCGGCGTCCGGCTTCTTCCACCTCGCCTTCTCGTTCGCGGTCGGCCCGCTGGCGATCGTCGCAATGGCGGCGGCCCAGGCCGTCGCCGTCGCGGCGCGGCGGCGGCGGCCGGGAGTCCCGCGTGTGGCCTTCAACGTGATCAACGCATTCCTGTCGGACACAAGCGCCTGGCTGTGCTTCCGGGCGGTGGCGGGAGGTCACCTCGACCCCGTCACCCTCGCCATGGCTGGGGCGGTGGGCGGCCTCGTACATGCGTGTGTCAACAGCGTGCTGCTCTCAGGGGTGGTGTGGCTGGCCGGCGAGCGTACGAGCCTGCGCGTGGCGACCGGAGATCTGGTGAGGTTTGTGCCCATTGCGATGCCGTTTGGGGTCACGTCCGCGGCGGGGGTGCTCCTGTATCACGCCGCGGGGACCTGGGGCATCGTGGCCCTGCTGCTGCCCCTGGGGCTGGTCCAGGCCTCGATGGTGGCCCTGGCGCGCCGGGCACACACCGAGGCGCAGGCGCAGAAGCGGGAGGCCCAAGCTCTGCGTCGCGAGGCCCAGGCCCTCCGCCGGGCCGGCGACGCCTCGGAGGTGGAACGCAAGAGAATCGCCGCTGACCTTCACGACAGCGTCATCCAGGACGTGACCGGCCTTCTGCTTCGCTCCAGCGCCATGCTGGGCCGCCTGTCCGACGGCGACGCCGAGGTCTGGTCACGAGAGCGCGCTGAAGCCTTCCTCAACTACACCCGCGACCTGGCGGGGGAGGCCGTCCAGGAGTTGAGGACGCTGATGATCGAGCTGGCGCCGCCCCTCCTCGACGAGGAGGGCCTCGCCTCCGCCCTGCGCCAGCTCCTCACCCGGCTCGACCGGGAGCAGATCTCCTGGGTGCTCGAGTGCCCGGAGGAGCCCCTGGATCAGAGGCACCAGCGGCTCGTCTACCGGGTGGTGCAGGAGGCACTGCGCAATGTGGTCAAGCATGCCCAGTGCCATAGCGTGTGGGTGACCGTGCGCCCCCAGGGTGGCCGGCTGGTCGCCTCGATCCGCGACGACGGGCGTGGGGTCTCCGCCGCGGAACGGGCCGACCGCCGCAAGAAGGGTCACGCCGGGCTTGGACTGCTGGGCCAGACGGTCCGCGACGGGGGCGGCGAGCTGACCATCACGTCGGTGCGTGGCAAGGGGACCACGCTCCGGCTGGTCATCCCGATGCTTCCGTCGCCGACTCTGGAGGAGGAGGGGGGAGAAGGGCCCGGCGCTTCCCCAACTCCGGATGCGACCCCGGCTCGCCACGAGCACGTCGACGACGGGGACGCCGACGGTCAGGCTGCGGAGCCCGGTCCGTCGGTGGCCGGGAGGTCCAGGGCTCGCAAGCCCCCGGAGCGTACCCGGCGGACGTCCGTCTCGGCCCCCTGACAGCCCGTCGGCGTAATGGGCCGATGGCCGTGTCGCTCGGGTCATCGCAAACAGGCTCCCGAGGGCGAGGGCGGCTGGCGAACCGCTCGAGGTGAAGGGCCGAGCACGGTCCGGTCGCTCTCGCGTCACACATCGGCCGTGGGAGGCTCGCCGCCCTTACAATTCGCCCTGCCGACGTAGGGGACGGCAGCGTGTGTAGAGGTTTGCGCTCATGGGCAGCAGCGGCAAGATCCGGCTCCTCATCGTCGACGACCATCCCGTCGTCCGCCAGGGGCTGGCCGACATCTTCGACCAGACCCAGGACATCCAGGTGGTCGGGCTGGCGGCTGACGGCGTCGAGGCGGTCACCATGAGCCTCAAGCACGAGCCCGACATCGTCCTCATGGACCTATCCATGCCCAACATGGACGGCATGGACGCCACCCGATTCCTCCTCAAGTCGTGCCCCGACACGCGGGTGCTGATGCTCAGCTCCTTCTCCGGCAAGGAGCGGGTCAAGGAGGCGCTTCGCTCCGGCGCGGTCGGCTACCTGCTCAAGGACACCCCGACCGAGGAGCTGATCGCCGGGGTGCGCAGCGCCGTCAAGCACGGTCGCCGCTTCCGCGACATCGACTGACCACCCCATCCGGCCTGTGAAGCCTCACGGCCGGCGGCCGTCTCCCCCGCAAGCCAGCGGGTACACTCCATGACGCCATGAGCGAGTTGTCGGTACGAGCCAAGGAGGTCGCAGCCCGTGTAGCCGAGCTACAGGGCCACCTTTGACCTGGATTCCCGACGCTCCCGCGTGGCCGCCCTGGAGGCCCAGGTCGCCGATCCCGCGCTCTGGGACGACTCCCGGCGCGCCGCGGCGCTGACCCAGGAGCTCTCCCACATCCGGGAGGAGCTGTCCGGCTGGGAGGCGCTGACCCGCCGGGCGGCCGACGCCCGCGACCTGGCCGACCTGATGGGGGAGGAGGCCGAGAGCGACGAGCCGAGCGGCGACCCCGCCATGACCGCCGAGCTGACCGCCGAGCTGAACGAGATCGAGCGCGAGCTGAGCGCCCGTGAGGTCGACCTCCTCTACAGCGACCCCTACACCGACAACCCCGCGCTGCTCTCGGTGAAGAGCGGGGCGGGGGGGACGGACAGCCAGGATTGGGCCGAGATGCTGCTCCGGATGTATCTCCGCTGGGGGGAGCGCCACCGGATGGTGGTCGAATTCATCGAAGAGGCGGAAGGCGAGGAGGCGGGCATCAAGTCGGCGACCATCCGGGTGGAGGGGCGCCGCGCCTTCGGCCTGCTCAAGTCGGAGCGGGGCGTCCACCGCCTGGTCCGGCTCAGCCCCTTCGACTCGGCTCATCGCCGGCACACCAGCTTTGTCCTGGTGGAGGTGACACCGGAGGTCGACGACGACGTCAGCGTGGAGATCGACCCCAAGGATGTCCGTGAGGATGTGTACCGCTCCAGCGGCGCCGGCGGCCAGCACGTCAACAAGACGTCCTCGGCGGTCCGCCTCACCCACATCCCCACCGGCATCGTGGTGACCTGCCAGAACGAGCGCTCCCAGCACCAGAACCGCGACGTCGCCTGGCGGGTGCTGCGCTCGCGGCTGCTGGCGGTCGCCCAGGCGGCCCACGCCGAGCGCATCAGCGAGCTCAAGGGCGAGTCGCTGCCCGCCGAGTGGGGCTCGCAGATTCGCTCCTACGTCCTGCACCCGTACACCATGGTCAAGGACCACCGCACCGCCCACGAGGTGGGCAATGTCCAGGCCGTCCTCGACGGCGATATCGACTCCTTCCAAGAGGCATACCTGCGCTGGGCCGCCGGCAATCTGGACGCGGTCCAGCATCCACCGCCACCCGATTAGTCGCCGCTGCCGGCAGGGGCCGTCCCGCCCGCAACGAGCCCCTCGGAGCCGGCCCACGGCACGTTCTCCGCGGCTATACTCGATCGGTCCCGCGGCGGGCAGCCGCGTCACCCCACGTCCCACCCACACCCCGTCCGGCCCTTCCCGGCTTCCCGATCCCCCGGGGAACCTCCGCTGAACGATCGGAACGTCACATCTCCATGACCTCTCCCTCGATGCTCTCTGAGAGCGCGCCGGCCGGGCGCCGCCGCCGGCCCCAGGACCCCCTGGCCACCACCGTCACGAGGGACCTCGGGCGGTGAGCCTCGCGGCGGTGATGCCACCGCAGGTCGGGCAGAAGCCGGATCCCGGGATGCGCCCGGTCATCTCCTTCCACGGTGTCAGCAAGACCTACCCCAACGGCACCGAGGCCATCCGGGACGTCGACCTCGCCATCTACCAGGGCGATTTCTGCTTCGTCGTCGGCGCGAGCGGCTCCGGCAAGACGACCCTCGTCCGCCTTCTCATCCGGGAGGAGGTGGCCTCGACTGGCCGCATCTTCGTGGACGGTCAGGAGACCACCCGGATGACCCGGCGGCGGCTGCCCCGGCTCCGCCGCAAGTTCGGCATCGTCTTCCAGGACTACAAGCTGCTGCCCAAGCTGACGGTGGCGCAGAACGTGGCCTTTGCCCTCCAGGTCACCAAGCCGGGCCAGCGGCATCTCAAGGAGAAGGTCGAGGAGACCCTCTGGATCGTCGGTCTGGAGGACAAGCTCGACACCTTCCCCGACGAGCTCTCCGGTGGCGAGCAGCAGCGCGTCGCCATCGCCCGCGCCCTGGTCCACCGGCCCCGAATCTTCCTCGCCGACGAGCCCACCGGCAACCTCGACCCCGACACCTCATGGGGAATCGTCCAGCTCCTGCTCCAGATCAACCACCGTGGCACCACGGTCCTGATGGCAACCCACAACCGCGAGATCGTCGACCTCTGCCGGCGCCGGGTCATCGCGATCGACTCCGGCCGGGTCGTCCGTGACGAGACCGAGGGCGGGTATCTCCGCGAGGGTGAGGCGACCATATGAGGGGCCTGCTGGCGTCGGTGCGCTTTGCCCTGGTCGCGGCGGGGCAGAACTTCACCCGCAACCTGGCCGTCTCCCTGGCGGGCGTCTTCACGATGGGCCTGATCATGCTGCTGGTGGGCGGCACGCTCCTCCTCACCCATACCGTCGACGCCATCCTCGCCCAGCAGGAGACGCAGGCCGACGAGATTCACATCTACCTCCAGGACTCGCTCTCGATGCGCACCATCGCCGACTACGAGCTGCGCTTCTCGCACGACTCGCGGGTCAACGGCGTCGCGTTCACCAGCAAGGACCAGGCGGTCGTCGCCGCCCAGCAGCGGGGCCTCTCGCTGCAGCCGGCCATCAACACGCTCGGCACCAACCCGCTGCCGGCGTCGGTCGACCTGCACGTGCGCACCCTCGGTGAGCTGGGGCAGCTCAACACCGAGGCTGGGACCCTGCCGATCGTGGACAACAACAGCGGGCATGCCACCGACTACAGCCCCGGCGTCATCCCCCGGCTGCAGAGCGTGATCACCGTGACGGTGTGGGTCGGCAGCATCCTCTCCGTGGTCCTCGCGGTGATCAGCCTCGTGATCATCATGAACACGATCAGGACGGCCGTGTACATCCGGCGAACCGAGATCGAGATCATGAAGCTGGTGGGGGCGGGCGACTGGTTCGTGCGCTGGCCCTTCATCCTGGAGGGTGTTTTCGGAGGTGTCCTTGCGGCGGCCATCGGGGCGACGGCGGTCGCCGTCGCCTACCGGTTCGTGCTCAGCCAGGCCAACACCCAGGCCTTTCTCGGGGTGAGCTTCGACGGCCGGTACCTGACCGCGATGGTGGTGCTGCTGCTTGCCTTCGGGGCCGTCCTCGGCGGCTTCGGGAGCTTCTTGGGGGTTCGCCGGTTCCTCCACGCGTGACGGTGACGCCCATTTCCGGCCTGGGCGTCACCGGCCTCGGCCAATGATCGACACCCCAACGTCGTCACCGCCCCGGCGCCGCCTGCCCCGTCCCCGCGCCGGCTTCTGGAGCCACGCCGTGGTCGGCGTGCTCTGCCTCTACCTCGGCGGGCTGCTGGTCGCCAACCTCGGCAACCTCCCCTTCGGCAGCGCCCTCGCCTCCATCTATCCGCGCTTCGGGGGCCTCGATGAGACCTCGCTGCAGGTCGCCTGGCGGGACATCGAGAACAACTACGTGCTCCGCGGCGTGCCGGGCAGCGTCGCCACCGACGCCGGCGAGGCGGCCCTGGTGCAGGCGATCGACAGCACCTATGACGACCGCTTCAGCACCTACTTCACCAAGAGCGAGTACCAGCAGTTCACCGCGGCCGTCAACCAGGACCGCAGCGGCAGCATCGGGATCTCCATCGAGGCGATGTGCGCGGGAGCGACCCTCTGCGCCAGTGGGCAGGATGCCACCGGGCTGGCGGTGGAGGACGTGCTCCACCGCCAGCCGGCCGAGCGGGCGGGGCTGCGCAACGGCGACGTGCTGGTCGCGGTCGGCGCGACCCAGGTGTCGAGCCTCGGCGCCAGCCTGGAGGGCCAGCTGTCCAAGCTCTCCAACCTCATCGACGGCGCGGCGGGCACGGCGGTCACCCTCACCGTCGACCGCGGGGGCGCGCAGCTCGCCTTCACCGTCACCCGTGAAAACCTCCAGGTTCCCACCGTTTACAGCCGGATGTTCGGCACCGTTCTCGACCTCCAGCTGACCAGTTTCGGGGAGGACACCGGCCAGGACACGGTGGCCGCGCTCAAGAGCGGGCTCGCCGGCGGGGCGACGGCGGTGGTGCTCGACCTCCGGGGCAACGGCGGCGGCTACGTCACCTCGGCGGTGACGCTCGCCAGCCAGTTCCTCACCCGCCACGGCAGCGAGCAGGACGTCGTCGTGCGGCGCGGCCGGATGGACCTCCAAGGACAGCCCACGACCGCCCAGACGGTGATCCACGATCAGATCCAATCAGGCGGTCTCGCCCCCGCCATCCCCCTCGTGGTGCTGGTCAACGGCGGCAGCGCCTCGGCTTCCGAGATCGTCACCGCCGCGTTCCGCGACTACCACCGGGCCACCGTGGTCGGGACGACCAGCTACGGCAAGGGGTCGGTGCAGCTCGACTTCCCTCTGCCCGACGGCAGCGACCTCCATCTCACCGTCGAGAAGTGGTACGGGCCCGGCGGGGAGAGCATCGACGGCACCGGGATCACCCCCAACGACGTGGTGAGCCAGCCCAGCCCCAGCGACCTCTTCACCCTCGAGGCGGAATCCGCGGATCCCTCCCAGGACCCCCAGCTGCAGGCGGCTCTGGCGATCGCTCGGGGGTAGCGGCGGGCGCGCCGCGGTCAGGAGGTGCCGGGGCGCGGGCGCGGGCCGCACGGGATGCGGCTCAGTCGGTCGCGGCGAGATCCGGGTGGCGACGCCGCCGGAGCCAGCGCCACATCCCCGGCGGCAGCGCCAGCCCGTCGGCGCGGCGGCGCTCGGCCTCTTGGTGGCGCACCACCAGCCAGGCTCCGAGCGCGACCACGCTGAAGACGGCTCCGGCCAGGCTCCAGCCGTTGATGTTGCGTCCCCAGCGCTCGGCGTCATAGCCGACGCCGACCCCGACGACCAGGCCGACCACGACCAGCACGATCACCACGGGGCTCATCGGTGGCCGCTCACGTCGGCCTGAATATACTGCCGAGACGATGGCGAGCAGCTTTGACGTCCTCTTTCTCGGCGGTGGCATGGGTGGGTACGTGGGCGCCATCCGTGCGGCCCAGCTCGGCCTCACCACCGCCGTGGTGGAGGAGGACAAGCTCGGCGGTACCTGCCTCCACCGTGGCTGCATCCCCACCAAGGCACTGCTCCAGTCGGCCTTCGTCCTCGACCAGGCGCGCCAGGGCGCCCGCTTCGGGGTGAGGGTCAGCGGGGTCGAGCTGGACTACGCCCAGGTGGGGAAGAACCGGGACCAGGTCGTCTCCCAGCTCCACCGGGGGGTGGAGTTCCTGATGAAGAAGCACCGCATCGAGGTGGTCCGCGGCCGGGGACGGCTGGACGGCCCGCGCCGGGTGCGGGTGGGCGGCGGCCAGAGCGGCGACGTCTCGGTCGAGGCCGGTGCGGTCGTGATCGCCACCGGGTCCCGCCCCAAGCAGGTCCCGGGCGCGGAGCCCGACGGCCGGTCGGTGCTGACCTCGGACCACGCTCTCACCCTCGACCATGTCCCCGCCTCGGCGATCGTGCTCGGTGCCGGCGCGGTGGGTGTCGAGTTCGCCTCCTTCTGGCGCAGCTGCGGGGCCGAGGTGACCGTGGTCGAGATGCTCGACCGCCTGGTGCCGCTGGAGGACCGGGCGATTGGCGCCGAGCTGGGCAAGCACTTCGAGGCGCGCGGCATCCGCTGCCTGGTCGGGGCCACGCTCGACCTCGGCTCGATCCGTCGCGATGAGGGCGGCGTGTCGGTCACCGTCGCCCACGGCGGCAACGAAGAGAGGATCTCGGCCGAGGTGCTGCTCGTCGCCATCGGGCGCTCCCCGAACACCGAGGGGATCGGCCTGGAGACCACCGCGGTCGAGCTGGAGCGCGGATTCATCCGGGCCGGCGCCGATCTGCGCACCGCCCAGGACGGGGTCTACGCCATCGGCGACGTGATCGGCGGCTTTCTCCTTGCCCACAAGGGGAGCCACGAGGGGATCATCGCCGCCGAGGTGATCGCCGGCCGCCACCCCCACCCCCTGGACCCTCTGCTCGTCCCCCGGACCACCTATTGCACTCCCCAGATCGCCTCGCTCGGGCTCTCCGAGGACGAGGCGCGCCAGGCCGGCCACGAGGTCAGCGTCGGGGTCTTCCCGCTCACCGCCAACGGGCGTTCGATCATCTGGGGGGAGCGCGGCTTCTGCAAGGTCGTGGCGGGTGCCGACGGCACCGTCCTCGGCGTCCACATGATCGGCCCCGAGGTCACCGAGCTGATCTACGCCGCGGCCCTCGGCGGACTGCTGGAGGCCACCCCCTTCGAGATGGGCCGGGCCATCGCCCCCCATCCCACCGTCAGCGAGATCCTCATGGAGGCCGCGCTCGCGGCCTCGGGCGAGGCCATCCACATCTGAGCCTCCGAAACCGTGCGCTTCACAACGGCTTCGATAGATGTCACAGTCCCTCGCCCGGTGAAGGGCGCGTCAACCGCATCGGAAGCTGCGTTCGTCAGGTGGGGAGCCTGACCAAGGAGAGAGAGTGGTCGTCGCCAACAGGGCCGCGCGAGCCATCGCCGGCATCGACGCCGACACCCTGCGGGCCATGTACCGGCACATGCTCCGCTCCCGGATGCTGGACGAGCGGATCTGGCTGCTCAACCGCCAGGGCCTGGCCCGCTTCTGGGTTTCGGGGATGGGCCAGGAGGCCATCCAGGTGGCGCTCGGCATGCACGTCCGTCCCGGCCACGACTGGGTAGCCCCGTATTACCGTGACCTCGCCCTCACCCTGGTGCTCGGGATGACCCCGCGCGACCAGCTCCTTGCGGCCCTGGCCAAGGCCGACGACCCCAACACCGGCGGCCGCCAGATGCCCGCCCACTTCGGCTGCCGGAGGCTCCAGATCATCACCACCGGATCGGTGGTCGCCACCCAGTTCATCCACGCCGCCGGGATCGCGCTCGCCTCCAAGATCCGGGGTGAGGACGCGGTCACGGTGGTGACCATGGGGGAGGGGGCGACCAGCGAGGGCGACTTCCACGAGGCCCTCAACTTCGCGGCCACCCACCGCCTCGCGGTGGTCTTCGTGGTCGAGGACAACGGCCTCGCCATCAGCGTGCCGACCTCCAGCCAGATGCCCACCGCCGACGTCTCCGACCGGGCCGCGGGCTACGGCATCCCCGGGGTGGTGGTGGACGGCACCGACCCGGTGGCCAGCTACCTGGTGTGCGGCGAGGCGGTGGCTCGAGCCCGGGCCGGCCATGGGCCGACCCTGATCGACGCCAAGGTGCCGCGCCTCACCTCGCACAGCTCCGACGACGACCAGCGCCGCTACCGGACCGCCGAGGCCCTGGAGATCGACCGGGCCCATGACTGCCTGGGGGTGTTCGCCACCCGGCTCGGCGAGGGGGGGGTGCTCTCCGCGGGGGACGAGGAGGCGATGCGGGCCGAGATCCTGGCCGAGATCGACCTCGCCACCGCCGAGGCGGAGGCGGCGCCCGACCCGCAGCCGGAGAGCGTCCTCCTCCACGTCCTGGGGGACGCCTGATGGCCGTCAAGACCTACCTGGAGGCGATCCGGGAGGGGATGCGCGACGAGATGCGGCGCGACGACCGGGTCATGATCTTCGGCGAGGACGTCGGCTTCAAGGGCGGGGTCTTCGGGGTCACCGAGGGATTGCGGCGCGAGTTCGGGGAATGGCGGGTGATGGACTCACCGCTCGCCGAGTCGTGCATCGTCGGCGTCTGCATCGGCGCCGCCTTCAACGGCATGCGGCCGATCGCCGAGATCCAGTTCCAGGACTTCATCCTGCCGGGAGTGGATCAGATCGTCAGCGAGGCCGCCAAGATCCGCTACCGCAGCAACGATGATTGGAACATGCCGCTCGTGATCCGCGCCCCGTTCGGGGGCGGTGTCCATGGGGCCCTCTACCACTCCCAATCGCTGGAGGCGATGTTCTGCGGCGTGCCCGGGCTGCGGGTGGTGGTGCCCTCCAACCCCTACGACGCCAAGGGGATGATGGTGGCGGCGATCCGCGATCCCGACCCCGTCCTCTACTTTGAGCACAAGAAGGCGTACCGGTCGATCCGGGGCGAGGTCCCCGATCACGAGTACACCGTCCCCCTCGACCGCGTCCGGGTGGTCCGCGAGGGCCGCGACATCGTCGTCTTCAGCTATGGCCTGATGGTCGACACCGCCGTCCAGGCCGCCGAGCGGCTGGCTCCCGACGGCTTCTCCGTCTCGGTGGTCGACCTCCGCTCCCTCCGTCCCCTCGACCGCCAGGGGATCGTGGAGAGCGCCCGGAGGTGTGGCAAGGTGCTGATCGCCCAGGAGGCCAACCTGGCCGTCTCGGTGAGCAGCGAGGTCAGCGCCATTGTCGCTGAGGAGTGTTTCGAGTACCTTGATGCTCCGGTGATGCGCATCGGCGGGCCCGAGGTTCCCGCAATGCCCTTCGCCAAGCCCCTGGAGGACGCCTACCTGGTGGACGTCGACAAGCTCGAGAGCAAGCTCCGCAGCCTCGCGGAGTACTAGCGCGGGAGCCCAGCCGCATTGAGGGAGCCGAACCCATGGCGCTGACGGTCAGCATGCCCCAGCTCGGTGAGTCGGTCACCGAAGGCACCATCGCCCGCTGGCTCAAGCAGCCCGGCGAGCCGGTGGCCCGCTACGAGTCGATCGCCGAGGTGGCGAGCGACAAGGTCAACGCCGAGATCCCCGCCCCCGCCGACGGCACCTTCGGCGAGATCATCGCCGCCGAGGGGTCGGTGGTCAGCGTCGGGCAGCCGATCTGCACCATCGAGCAGGGCGCCGCGGCCTCCGCCACGGCTCCGGCCGCGGCTCCGGCTGCGCCCGCCGCCGAGCAGCCGGCAGTCTCTGTCCCGGCGGTTGCCATCGAGGCGGCGCCGGCGGTTCGTGAGGCCCCGCCCGCCGCGGCGCCGGCCCCGGTCGCAGCCGCCCCCGCGCCTGCCGCGGCCCCGCTCGCGCCTGCCGCCGCCGCACCGGCCCCATCCGTTCCCGCGATCTCCCCGGCGGCGACCGCCGTCGCCGACGCCGCCGGCGCCGCCCATCAGCACGTGACCCCCGCGGTGCGGATGCTCGCCCGTGAGCAGGCCGTCGAACTCTCCCTGATCGAGGGGAGCGGCATCGGTGGCCGGGTCACCAAGAAGGACGTCCTGGACCATGTCCAGAGGCGGGACGAGGCCGCCCGCGCCGCCGAGCCGGCTCCATCCGGGGCAGCGGCGGTCGCGCTCTCGTCGCAGGACCCCTCTCCCGCCCCCGCGGGCCTCGCTCCGGCACCTGCCGCCCCCGCCCCGGTGGCTGTGGCCGCCCCTGCGGCACCCGCCGCGCCGCCGTCGCTCTCCGCCTCGGCCGAGGAGGGCGACCAGCTGTTGCCGATGACGTCGGTCCGGCGGGCGATCGCCGAGCACATGGTCCGCAGCCGCCAGACCTCGCCTCACGCCTGGCTGATGGTCGAGGTGGACATGTCCCGGGTGGTGCGGCTGCGCGAGGCGGGCAAGGCCGCCTTCCGCGAGCGCTACGGGATCTCCCTCACCTATCTCCCCTTCGTGGCCCGGGCGGTGGTCGAGGCGCTGCGGCGCCGGCCCACCTTCAATGCGCAGTGGAGCGAGGCCGGGCTCGTGCTCAAGCACGACATCCACCTCGGCATCGCCGTCGCTCTCGAGGAGAACCTGGTGGTGCCGGTGCTGCGCAACGCCGACCGCCTGAGCATCGCCGGCCTGGCCCAGGCGATGGCCGACCTCGGCAACCGGGCCCGTGCCAACCGGCTCAAGCTCGACGAGATCCAGGGCGGCACCTTCACCCTCAACAACACAGGCGCCTTGGGGGCGGTGATGACCCAGGCCATCATCAACCAGCCCCAGGCGGCGATCCTCACCATGGACGCGGTGGTCAAGCGGGCGGTCGTCGTCGACGACATGATCGCGATCCGCCCGATCATGAATCTCGGCCTGAGCTTCGACCACCGGCTCAACGACGGACTCCAGGCGGCCCGCTTCCTCCAGGACGTCAGGGAGCAGCTCGAGGGATTGGACGAGAGCGCTACGCTGCTCTGATGCGGGTTCACGGCTGGCGGTGGTACGCCGGCCTGGTGATAACGGTCGTCCTGGTCCTCCTGGTGCTCTACCTGGTGGGGGTCGGTCGTTGAGCTGGCGTAGAGTGCCGGCGAGGTGATGGATCCACGCCCGGGAGCACCCTGATGGAGATCGACCGTTCCGTCGCGATCGTGACCGGCGCCTCGTCGGGCATCGGAGCCGCCACCGCCCGCCTGCTCGCCGGTCGCGGAGCGCGCGTGGTGCTCGCCGCCCGGCGAGCCGACCGTCTGGAGGCCCTGGTCGCGGAGCTGCCCGGGGCCATGGCCGTCCCCACCGACGTCACCGACCCGGCTCAGCTGGGGCACCTCGTGGAACGCTGCCTGGATGTCCACGGGCGGGTAGACATCCTGGTCAACAACGCCGGCCAGGGGCTGCACGTGCCCATCCTCGAGCTCAGGGCCGACGACCTCCGCGCCGTCTTCGAGCTGAACGTGATCGCTCCGCTGGTCGCCATGCAGGCGGTGGTCCCCTCGATGCGCGCCCAGGGTGGGGGCGCCATCGTCAACGTCAGCTCCGCGACCTCGCTGCGGCTCTTCCCCGGTCTGGGCGGCTACTCCGCCACCAAGGCGGCGCTGAACCTCCTCTCCCAGATCGGACGGATCGAGTTCGCCGATTCCCGCGTCGCCATCTCCGTCGTGTACCCGTCGGTGACAGAAACCGAGTTTCACCAGAGCCTCCGTGCTGGGCACTTCGCCGACGGGCCCCGGAGGTTCCCGGCCGACCCGCCCGAGCTGGTCGCGACGACCATCGCCTTCGCCATCGAGAGCGGGGAGGCCCACCTGATGGTGGGCGATCCGCCCCGGCCCGTTGTCCCGGGCAGCGACGACCCCTGGGCCGGCGGTCTCGCCCGGCCGATGCCGGCTCGCCCCGCCTGGGGCGGTGGCACCGCCGCGCAGACGGCGCCCCCCGACCAGGGGGCGGCGACGTGATCCTGGTCACCGCCGCCGCGGGGCGCACCGGCCGCAGCCTGGTCCCCGCTCTGGTCCGGCGGGGGCACGAAGTTCGTGCCTTCGACATCGCCCCCGGCGTGGAGGGACTCACCGATCTCGGAGCGGCGGAGACGATCGCGGGGGACATGCTCGACCCCCGCGCCGTGGCGGCTGCGGTCGACGGTGTCGAGGCGGTGATCCACATCGGTCCGCCGATGCATCCGCGGGAGGCGGAGATGGGGCACGCGGTGGTCGCAGCCGCCCGGCGGGCGGGTGTCTCGCACTTCGTGCAGTTCTCCGTCACCCATCCTCAGCTCGAGCCGCTGCTCAACCATCAGGCCAAGCTCGCGGTCGAGAGGACGGTGCTGCTCTCCCGGATCCCGTTCACCATCCTGCAGCCGATGCACTACATGCAGAACATCGACGTCAGGCGGGTGCTGGAGAGCGGCGTGCTGACCCAGCCGTATGCCGTCGACACCCCGCTCGCGCACGTGGATCTCGAGGACGTCACCGAGGTGGCGGCGATGGTCGTGACGGACCCCGCGCATCACCACGCCACCTACGAGTTGTGCGGCGACGACTACGTCAACGCGCGTCAGCTGGCCGCCACCATCGCCACCATCTCCGGGCGCCCGGTGATCGCCGAGCAGGTCCAGGTGGCCCGAGCGTTCGCCGCCGGTACCCCCTCCGGTGCCGCAGATTCGCCTCCGACCGAGGAGGACGACTGGCAGCGCGACGCCATGGTCCGCCTCTTCGACCACTACGGGCGGTACGGCATCACCGGCAACCCCAACGTCCTGGGCTGGCTGCTCGGCCGCCCGCCCACCACCTTCGAGGAGTACGTCCGCCGCTCACTGGGATGATCTGGGCTACGGCCTCCGGCTGCCGGACGCCACGTGGCGCTATCAGTGAACCGGAGCGCCTGACGGTCCGGCCCTCAGTCCGTCTCCATGTGGGGGTAGCGCCAGTCGGTGGCGGGGACGAAGGTCTCCTTGAGCGACCGGGCCGACACCCAGCGCAGCAGGTTGAGCGCCGATCCGGCCTTGTCGTTGGTGCCGCTCTGGCGGGCCCCGCCGAAGGGCTGCTGGCCCACCACCGCCCCGGTCGGCTTGTCGTTGACGTAGAAGTTGCCCGCGGCGTGGCGGAGGGCGCGCATCCCGGTCTCGATCGCGCGCCGTTCGGTGGCGAAGATCGCGCCCGTCAGCCCGTACGGGGAGGTCTCGTCGACCAGCCGGAGCACTGTCTCCCAGTCGCCGTCGTAGGGATGGACGGTGAGGATGGGGCCGAACAGCTCCCGCTCCAGCAGCTCGTGGTGGGGATCCTTGGTGGCGATGATCGTGGGCCGGACAAACCAGCCGGTGCTGGCGTCGCAGGTGCCGCCGGCGACGATCTCGAGGGCGGGGTCCTGGGCGGCCGCCTGCAGCGCCGCCTCGTGCTTGCGGAAGGCGCGCTCGTCGATGACCGCCCCCATGAAGTTGGAGAAGTCGGAAGGGTCGCCCATCGGGATCGCCTCCGTCTCCCGGGCGAGCGGTTCCCGCAGCTCCTCCCAGAGGCGGCGGGGGATGTAGGCGCGGGAGGCCGCCGAGCACTTCTGGCCCTGGTACTCGAAGGCGCCGCGCAGCAGGCCCACCAGCAGCGCCTCCGGGGATGCGCTCTCGTGGGCGAGGACAAAGTCCTTGCCCCCGGTCTCGCCGACGAGCCGCGGGTAGGTGCGGTAGGTGCCGAGGTTGCCGGCGACCTGGCGCCAGAGCCCCCGGAAGGTGTCGGTCGAGCCGGTGAAGTGGATCCCCGCCAGGCCGGGGTGGGAGATGGCGGCCTCGAGGGCACCGGCACCGTGGCCGGTCACCATGTTGATGACCCCGGGAGGCAGGCCCGCCTCCTCCAGCAGCTCCATGATGGCGCTCGCCGCCAGCATCGAGGTCACCGACGGCTTCCAGACCACCACATTGCCCATGAGCGCGGGCGCCGTCGGCAGGTTGCCCGCGATCGAGGTGAAGTTGAACGGGGTGATCGCGACCACGAACCCCTCGAGGGGGCGCAGCTCGGTCCGGTTCCAGACCCCCGCCGAGCTGACCGGCTGGTCCTCCCGGAGCCGGAATGCGAAGTGGACGTTGAACCGCCAGAAGTCGATCAGCTCGCAGGCGGCGTCGATCTCGGCCTGGTGGACGGACTTGCTCTGACCCAGGATGGTCGCCGCGTTGACCCGGTCGCGCCAGGGCCCGGAGAGCAGCTCGGCGGCACGGAGGAAGACCGCGGCACGCTCCTCGAGGGTGGCGTGGGACCAGTCCCGGCCGGCCCGCAGGGCGGCGTCGACGGCGCCCTCCACATCCGCCACCGTCGCCTGGTGGAGGTGCCCCAGCTCCTGGGCGTGCCGGTGGGGGGCGCGCACCGTGAAGCCGGCGCCGGAGCCCTCCACGGGCAGTCCTCCGATGTGCATCGGCAGGGCCCGGGGTGACGTCTGAAGCCCGGCGAGGGCTCTCCGAAGGTGGGCCCGCTCGGCCGAACCGGCCGGATAGGTCCGGACGGGCTCGTTGACGGGGACACCGACGGCAGCCATCACCCAGGATTGTGCGCTTGGCGTTGCGCTGGCGGGACGGGAGGGGGCGGTCGCGCGACGTGCCGCGTGGGGTAACGTGGTGCAAGGTCATGCAGCAGATCCCGCTCGTGCCCGTCGGCAGCCCGACCGCGCCGGCCCAGAGCCCCGACCAACGGCCGACCTGGCAGCGGCTCCTCCCCGAGGGGGTGGATCGGCGCCCGCCGTGGCTCACCGTCAGAGCCCCCGTGGGTGCCGGCGTCACCGAGGTCTCCGCGCTGATGCGCGAGAAGCAGCTGGTCACCGTCTGCGAGGAGGCACGCTGCCCCAATCTCGGCGAGTGCTGGAACTCCGGCACCGCCACCTTCATGATCCTGGGTGACACCTGCACTCGGGCCTGCGCCTTCTGCGCCGTGAAGAGCGGCCGCCGGGGCGGCGACGTTGATGCGGATGAGCCGCGCCGGGTGGGGGAGGCGGTCGCCCGGATGGGGCTGCGCCACGCGGTGGTGACCTCCGTCGACCGCGACGACCTGCCGGACGGGGGTGCCTCGATCTTCGCCGCCACCATCCGGGAGATCCGGGGCCGGGCGCCGGGAACGACCGTGGAGGTGCTCACCCCCGACTTCCAGGGCGACCCCGACGCGGTGCGGGCGGTGGTCGCCGAGGCGCCGGAGATCTTCAACCACAACATGGAGACGGTGGCCCGCCTCTATCCGAGGGTGCGGCCCAAATCGGGGTACCGGCGCTCGCTCTCCGTGCTCCGCGCCGCCAAGGAGATGGCACCCCGGTCGCGGACCAAGAGCGGGCTGATGGTCGGCCTGGGGGAGGACGTCGATGAGGTGCACCGTCTGCTCCGCGACCTCCGAGAGCACCAGGTCGAGATCGTCACCATCGGCCAGTACCTCCGGCCGTCGCTCAAGCACCACCCGCTGATCCGCTTCTGGCACCCGGATGAGTTCGCCGAGCTGAGGGCCTACGGCCTCGGTCTCGGCTTTGCCCACGTGGAGTCGGGGCCGCTGGTCCGCTCCAGCTATCACGCCGCCGGCCAGGTGGTGGCCGCCGCGGCGGTCTGAGCGGTGGTGGGCGTCTCGCCGGTCGCGCGGCGGAGCGAGGGCCTGGGGCGGCCAGGTCCGATCGCGGAGGTCTCCCGACCCCTGCGCCGGCTCTGGCTGGGAACCGTCCCCTACCAGGAGGCCTGGCAGCTGCAGCGGCGGCTGGCGGCAGCCCGGGCGGCGGGGGAGATCGACGATTGCGTCCTCCTCCTCGAGCACCCACCCGTCTACACGGTGGGCCGCAATGCGGAGGAGGCCCACCTCGGAGCTGGCCCCTCGGCTCTCCGCGAACTCGGGGCGGAGTGCGTCGAGGTCGATCGGGGTGGCTCGGTCACCTTCCACGGCCCCGGCCAGCTGGTTGCCTACCCGATCGTCCGGCTCGCCGGTGCGTTCCCCATCCCCGGCGCCCCGGGACGGGGGGACGTGATCTCCTACGTCCGGGCGCTCGAGGGTGCGCTGATCGCCACCGCTCTGCTCCACGGCGTCACCGCCGCTCGCCGGCCGGGCTACACCGGTGCCTGGGTGGGCCCGAACAAGCTGGCCGCCATCGGGGTCAAGCTGGCGAGCGGGGTCACCCAGCACGGGGTGGCTCTCAACGTCTGCAACGACCTTGACTGGTTCGCGCACGTGGTCCCCTGTGGGATCGCGGACGCCGGGGTCACCTCAATGGAGAGGGAGGGTGCAACCGGTCTCACCCCCGAGCTGGTGGCGGACGACCTGGCGGCAGCACTGGCGAAGGCACTGGGCGGGTCGCTGTCGGAGGCCGATCCCACCCTCCGGCGGATGGTCGTCGAGTTCTCGCCGATCCTGACGAGTTCCGAGCCAATGGGGCCAAACCACTAGCCAAGCACCGTCCGCTTGGATACCATCGCAACTTGGAACGCCGAACCACCCGGATGACTCCTTCCCCACATCCCACCATCCACCGGGCAGGCGACGCTCCAGGGAGCAGTCATGGCCACATTCGTCAGAAACCGCGTCCTCAACCAGCTCCAGTGGGCTCCCGAGACGGACACGTACCGTTCTCGCCGCCGTGAGGTCCTCTGCGAGCTCGATGGGCTCCTGATCGAGATCGAGGAGATGAACCTGCGCGGCCAGCCGCTGCCGCCGCGGGTGATGGCCCAGCTGCGCCGCCGCGGGGTGGCGGTCTCCCCTCAGGCCACCTCCGCCGACATGGTGGAGGCGATCTTCGCCGCCCAGGAGCGCTTCATGCGCCAGCCGCTCGGCGGCCTGCCGAGTCGCGACGAGATGCGGCTGAAGGGCCGGCTCGTCTCCTGACAGGGGCTTCAGCACCCTGGTAAGGACCGGTTCCGGCACTGCCGATGGACGGCTCACCGCCAGGGCGGCGGTCCACGCTGCCAGGGCACTCCGGGCTGCTAGGCTCCACAGCGACCATGAGTGCCGAACGTTCCAAGGAGGCGGCGGGACGGGCCGCCGCCCGGCTGCTGAGCGATGGCATGCGGGTCGGCCTCGGCACCGGCTCCACCGCCCACTGGTTCATCGTGGCGGCCGGGGAGGCGGTGCGATCCGGACTCCGCATCCAGGCGGTCGCGACCTCCCGGGCGAGTGCCCGCCTCGCCGAGGAGCTCGGCATCGAGCTGGTGGAGCTCGACCGCCGGGGGCTGGATCTCGCCGTGGACGGCGCCGACCTGATCGACCCGCAGTCCCGCCTCATCAAGGGAGGCGGAGGAGCTCAGGTTCCGGAGCGGCTGGTGGCCGTCGCCGCCCGGCGGTTCGTGGTGGTCGCCGACGCCGGCAAGATGGTGGCCCAGCTCAGGGGGCCGGTCCCCGTCGAGATCCTCCAGTTCGGATCGGACGCCACCATGGCGGCCCTGGAGGCGTGCGGCGCCCCATTCAGCCTGCGGACGGACGCCGAGGGCAGGCCCCAGGTCAGCGACTCGGGCAACCTGCTGGGCGACGGTCATTTCGATCTGATCTCCGATCCCGAGGGTCTGGCCCGCCGGCTGGACGCGGTGCCCGGCCTGGTCGGCCACGGCATTTTCCTGGGCATCGCCGATCTCGTGCTGGTGGGCGATGAGGCGGGCGGGGTTCGGGAGGTGGCCGCGGGCCGCAGCCACTAGAGTCGGGGTCCGGGGCGGATGGCGCAGCTGGTTAGCGCGTCTCGCTTACACCGAGAAGGCCGCAGGTTCGAGTCCTGCTCCGCCCACCGCCGCCCGTTGGGGGCGTGCGGCCCGCCGCCGGCCCCGATCGGCCAGGGCCGCCCGCCGCAACGAAGCCGCCACAAGACGCTCCGGCAGCGCCAAGTTCGTGTCATCATCGCCCGAAACGACGGAGGTTCTTCGGCGATGGCCAAGGCGCAGGCGTCCCTGGGGGTGACCGTGGCGGTATTCGGGTTTGACTCGAGCCCCGAGACGGCGGCCAACCGGGCACTCCACGTCCTCACCCTGCGGCAGGCGCTTCCCAAGGCCGAGCTGGACGCCCGGGAGACCTTCGAAGCGGCGGGGGCGCGGGCTGTGGAGGAGGCCGGGATGCGGCTGGAAGCAGGCCGCAAGGGGCGGGGAGGCCGCCTCCACCTGGTCGGCCTCGACGACGCCCCGGGTGGGCGCGCCCGAGCCGTGACCGCCTGGTACTACGCCACCGTCCCCTATGCAGAGGTTGTCCGGCCCGCGGTCTGGAGCCTGCCCGGCCGGGGCCTGCGGCTCGACGCCCCCGACTCCGCCGCCCTCAAGGCGGCCCTCGAGCACCTGCGCTCCGAGTCCCGGCACGTGGCGGGAGCCGTCGGGCTGCTCGGCGAGGTCTTCACCGGCGACGACCTGCTCCGGCTCTACGTGGCTCTCCACGGCGGGCCGGAGGGAAGCGAGCGCACCTTCCGCCGCCGGGTCCAAGAGCTGCGCGACGGCGGTGTGCTCAAGCCGGTCCGCGACTCCGAGGTGGCCGCGCTGCGCCTGCGCGTGTCCCGCTTCCGGAGCCCCGCGGGGACCGGCGGACGGCCGCCGGAACTCCTCCGCTACGCCGGGAGCGGCGGCGAGGGGGAGCAGCTGGCCGTGCTGAGGACGCGCCGCTCCGCCTGACCGCGGCGCTCAGGCCCGCCGGCTCCGGCGTTTCCCCGTGTGGGCGGCCCCACGCCACGTCCGCGCTCCTACCCCGCGCCGGCGGCCCAGGGCCCCTCTCCGCTGGTGAGGACGAGCGTGACCGGGCCGTCGTTGACCAGCTCGACCTGCATCGTGGCGCCGAACTCGCCATACGCGACGGGCAGTCCGAGGCCCGCCAGGGTCGCGCCGAACCGCTCGTAGAGGCGCCGGGCCAGGTCGGGTGGGGCCGCTCCGAGGAAGCTCGGCCGGTGCCCGCCGGAGGCGTCCGCGTGCAGGGTGAACTGGCTGACCACCAGCACCTCGCCCCCGGTCTGATGGAGGTCGAGGTTCATCTTCCCCGCCGGGTCGGCGCAGATCCGCAACCGGGCGACCCGTTCGGCGAGGCGGTCCGCGGTCGCCTCGGAGTCACCGGGACCGACCGAGAGCAGCACGCAGAAACCCGGGCCGATCTCGCCGGTCACCCGGGTCTCCGGTGCGGCGGCGGCAGGCGGGCGAGCCCCGGCGGCCGGGTCGGCCTCCTGACCGCCCGATTCCACCATGACGCGGGCGTGGCGCACACGCTGGACCACCGCCCTCACCCCGCCTGCTCCAGGCTGTCCAGCCCCCGGCGCGGGCGGTCCAGGCCGCGAACGCGGACGTGGATGACCTGGCCCATGGCGCGGATTGTAGGGGTGGAGGTCTCCGCCTCTACCGGGGGCGGATGGCGATGCCGTCCAGGACGAGGTCCACGCAGCGCACCAGCAGGGCGTCGTCGAGGGGTTCGCCGGTCATCAGCATCCGCACATACATCGGGCCGACCAGGGTCTCCAGTGCGAGGACGGGGTCCACGTCCTCGCGCAGCTCGCCACGGGCCCTGGCCCGCTCGAACAGAGCGGCCCCGGCCCGGAACCGCTGGGCCCAGTAGCCCCCCCGCGCGGCTTCGTACTCGGGGAGGTCGCGCCGGAGGGCGAGGCGCACCAGCAGCTCCCCCAGGGGGGTGCGGAGGAAGGGGAAGATCCCCCGGATGACGGCGAGTAGGTCGCCGCGAAGGGAGCCCGTGTCCGGGGGCGGGATCTCGGCCTCGGTCCCGCTGAGGACCGCGTCCAGGGCCAGGTTCGACCGGCCGCCCCAGCGGCGGTAGATGGTCGTGGCGTGCACCCCGGCTTGCTGGGCGATCTCGGTGATCGAGAGGTCGTCGAGGCCGCGGGTGAGGAGGGCGGCCAGGGTGGCGTCAATGACCGCAGCTCGGACCCGGGCACTCCTGCCCCCGGTCCTGCGCACCGGTTGGCGCGCTGCCTGGAACTCCATGGTGGCCATCTTATCGCTACTTAGCTTGCGTTATCTGTTGCCTTATCGCTATTAACCTTGCGTTAGTGGTGTTGGGCCGATATACTAACGCAAATCAAACTGCGTTAAGGAGAGACTGCCAACATGAGCGTTGCGAACCGCGTGGTCGACGTCCCGGGCCGGGGGGACGGCCTCCGGGGCCGTGGCGCCACGGCATCCCCGATCCGGCCTGCGCGACGCTGGCTGGCCCTGGGCATCCTCTGCCTGTCGCTCCTCATCGTCACCCTCGACAACACCGTCCTGAACGTCGCCCTGCCGACGCTGGTGCGCGACCTGGGCGCCACCTCGACCGACCTGCAGTGGATCGTCGACGCCTACGTGCTGGTCTTCGCCGGCCTGCTGCTGGTGTCGGGCAGCGTGGCCGACCGCTTCGGACGGAAGTGGACCTTCGTCGCCGGGCTGGTCGCGTTTGCGGGTTGCTCGATCTGGGCCGCCTTCTCCGGATCGGTCGGGATGCTGATCGCCGCGCGGGCGAGCATGGGGGTCGGCGGGGCGCTGATCATGCCTTCCACGCTGGCCCTCATCACCAGCATGTACACGGATCCCCGGGAGCGGCAGCGGGCCTTCGGGCTCTGGGCGGCGACCACCGGAGCCGGGGTCGCCCTGGGTCCGATCATCGGGGGCCTCCTGCTGGCGCATTTCGGCTGGGGCTCGGTCTTCCTGATCAACGTCCCCATCGCGGCGGTGGCCCTGGTGCTCGCCTTCCCCTTCATCCCCAACTCGAGGAACCCGCAGGCCGGGCGGCCCGATCTGCTCGGTTCGCTGCTCTCCATCTCCGGGCTCGGCCTGCTGCTCTGGGCGATCATCGACGCGCCAGTGCACGGCTGGTCGTCGCCCACGGTGATCGGCGCCGGCATCGGCGGCGTGGCCGTCCTCGTCTGCTTCGGGGTGTGGGAGCGCTTTGCGTCCCAGCCCATGCTCCGGCTCAGCTTCTTCCGCAGCCGGCAGTTCTCGGTGGCCGTGGTGTCGGTCAGCATGGTCATGTTCGGGCTCTTCGGCGCCCTCTTCGTGCTGACCCAGCTCCTCCAGTTCGACCTGGGCTACACCGCCCTCCAGACCGGGATCCGGGTGCTACCCGCGGCGGGCTCGATCATCCTGGTGGCCCCCTTCGCGAGCCTCCTGGATCGGGCTCTCGGTGCCAAGATCGTGGTCGGTGGCGGGCTGGCGCTCATCGCCGGGGGTCTGTGGCAGATCTCAGGGGTGACGGTGACGACCACGTACGGGGGGATCGTCGCCGGCATGGTTCTGCTCGGCGTCGGGGCGGCGCTCGTCATCCCATCGGTCACGGCGTCGGTGATGGGGTCGCTGCCCTCTGCCCACACCGGGATCGGGGCCGCCACCAACAGCGCCTTCCTCCAGGTCGGTGGCGCCCTCGGTGTCGCGGTCATTGGCAGCCAGCTGTCGACCCGCTACCAGGCCCGGATCGCCGCGAGCCTGGTTCCGTCCCACTTTCCGGCCGGCGTCGAGAGCACCATCCTCGGCTCGGTGGGGGGGGCGCTCGGCGTCGCCGCGCGGGAGGGAGGCATGGTCGGGGAGGTGCTCGCCGGTTGGGCGCGAGCCGCCTTCGTCAGCGGTGTGGACCTGGCCTTCCTGACCGGCGCCCTGGTGGCCGTGGCGGCCGCCCTGCTGGCGGTGGTGGCCCTGCCAGGTCGGATGCCTGCCCTCGCCCGCACCCGGCCCCGCGTCGTCGCGCCGCCGTCCCCTCCGGAGGAGGGCGGGCAGCAGAGCTAGGGCTCTCGGCGGGGTGGCCGGACCCGCCCCACCGGGCCGGCGGACGGGGTCGCCTCTGCCGCGGCGATGGGCGGCTTCCGGCGGCGCATCCATTCGGGGGGGCTGATCACCAGCCATGTCGCGATGAGGGCGGCCACCAGTCCCGCGAAGAGCGGGCTCCGGATGACGAGGAGCGAGTTGCCCAGGCCGGGGACGGTCAGGGCCTCCTTCCCGAGGACGTCGCTCCTCGGGACGATCCAGGGGCCGGGGTTGCTGTCACCTTTCAGGGTGAATCCGGTCGTGGCGTTGCCGGCGACGATGCGGTGGATGAGGTCGTCGCCGGCGTCGATCTGACCCTTGGGCATGCGGTAGACGACGAGATCGCCGACCCTGTAGGTCGGCTGGGCCTCGGCGAGCACGAAGTCGCCGGTCTTCAGGGTGGGCAGCATCGAGGTGCCCTTGACGGTGATGAAGGTGGCCGGGCCGCCCAGGAATGCGGTGGGCCGCAGGGTCACCCACCACCCCGACACCACCGCGACCAGCGCCACCGCGAAGACGATGTTCGCCGGCCGGCACAGGCTTTGTAGGAGCCCCCGGTCCGCAGGCTGGCGGGCTGATGGTGAGCCATCCACCAGGTGGCGGCCTAACAGGTTGTCGGCGGGCCAGTGGCGGCGGTCGTGCATGTGCGTAGCGTGAGGTATTCGGAGACGAGCTTGAGGCCGTTCGCACTCGATGACGTCGTTCCCGTCACCGCGGGTTTGGCCAGGACCTCCAGAGAATAGCTGTCCGTCGCGCTGTAGGTCACGCTCATCGTGATCGAGCAGGACGGCGGCGTGTTCGCGAGGGGGCAGGTCCCGTCGCCGATGGACGTGGTGGTCGTGTCGTCGAGCACCGCGTACAGGGTGTCGGTGTCGACGGCGCCCGCGCAGGAGGTCAGGGTCAGGGTGATCTGGGAGATCTGGCCCGCCCCGTTGGTGTTGCCCACCGTCACCGACCCGGCGGCGCAGACCGGCACCACCGCCGACACGGCGCCGAGGGTGTGGCTGGAGGTTGTCAGGCCCGCGGCGCGGCCGACCACGGCCGTCCCCGCCGTCAGCACCGCGGCGGCGGCGAGGAACCGAAGCAGGGTGCGGGTCCTAGGCATCTCTCATTTCGCCTCTGAGGAATACCGGCGGGTCCTGCGGTCTGTGGAACGCAGGACCCGCCGGTGGGAGCGAAGCGAGGTTATCAGCCGCCGATCACGACGGCGACGCCGGTCACGAGGCTGGCGCTCTCCGCTGCGAAGGCGGCGGTGGTGAACGAGGATCCTAGGGTGTTGGTGATATTCGCCGGCACAATGCCGGTGGCCTCGACCAGCTGGTTGTTGCCGGTGGCCCCCTCCAGGGTCACCTTGTAGGCCAGGCCCTTGCACGCTGTCCAGTTGCTGGTGAGGGTGGGGGTGTTGTTGGTGATGGTCACGGTGGTGAGCGTGTAGCCCGGCACGGATGGCGTGTAGGTCAGGGCGCCGTAGCTCACCGTGAGGGTGTTGGCCGTGCACGAGGAAACGACCGACGTCCCCGCACCCAGGGTGTTGCTGGTGACGCCGAGGCTGGCCGCCAGGGCGTAGATGCCGCTGAAGGCAAGGACCCCCGCCACGGCGGCTCCGATGATCCGTTTCATGTCGTTCCTCGCTCCTCGCCCCTGCGTTCGCAGGTGGTGAACCATGGTCTGTTCCACCCGTCTGTCGGGACGGGTGCCTCACCCGGGCATAGTGCATCTGCACCATTTGGCGTCTGCAGGACGTTAGAGAGGCTCGCTTCGCCGCCGTCACCGGTCCTACATGCCCGTAACGGCGGTCACGCCGCCGTCAACCGGATCTCCGACCGCTCCGTTCGTGATGCGATGGTGGCGATCGTTCCGGGCGGCGTGAGCCCGCCCGGGAGGGGTGGCGTGGCTGCCGGGTCAGTTGACCGCTGCAGCCCCTACCCGCCCAGCACCAGGGAGACCCCGGTCACGGCCGAGGCGGCCGGAGGGGAGGCGAAGCCGGTGGTGGGGGAGAAGCTCGTCGCCTGGCTCGGGACGGTACCGGTCACCTGTCCGAGGGAGGAGCCGCCGGCCCCGAGCAGGGTCACCCGGTAGGTCTGGCCGGCGCACGCCGCGAGGTCGGGGGACGGCGCGGTGTCGCTGACGGTCACGTCGCTGACGGCGTAGCCGCCGCCGGCGGACGCGGAGTAGGCGGTGGTGTAGCTCACCAGCAGGGTGTCGGGGGTGCACGCGGACACCACCTGCTGCCCGCTGCCCAGGCTCTCCCCGGAGGCGTTGAGGCCGGCGGCCAGCGCCTGCCCGGCGCCCAGAGCCACCACTCCGGCCACGATCGCTCCAAGCGCCCGGAATGCCTTCATCACGCCTCTCATCCTGGCCCCCTCCCCGCCGATCCACGAGATGCAGGTGGCCGGAAGTTGCCTAGTGCCGCTGCACCGTGAGCCGGCGGGACGCGATTCGCAGCTTACCTGTCCGGGTGAGGGGTTGCAGTGGAGCGGCGTCTGATGCGGCGATGCGTCGATGGAGCCATCCGGCGATCCGGCGAGAGGGCGAGCTGGCGATCAGCCGCCGGCCCCGGGCTCGGGGTCATCCTCCTCGGCCAGGATCCGGTAGAGCGCCTTGCGGGTGTCGGAGAGGAGCTGGTGGGCCTTGGCGATCTGCGCCTCGCTGCCGGCCTGACCGACCTGGACGGTGGCGGCACCGACGGCGGCCACGACCTCGAAGAGGGAGCGCGCCTCATGGTCGAGGGAGTCGGCGACGGCCGCCCACGGGGCCGCCAGCTCACCGGGGTGCCCGTCAGCGTACGTGCGCCCGGCCTCGGTCAGCCGCAACTCGCGCCGTCCGCCGTCCTCGACGCCCTCGATCAGGCCCTCGTCCTCGAGCAGCTGCAGGGCCGGATAGATCGAGCCGGCGCTCGGCCGCCAGAGTCCGCCGCTGCGCCTCTCGATCTCCTGGATGATCTGGTAGCCATTGCGCGGTTGCTCCCGCAGCAGCGCCAGGATGGCGGCGCGCACGTCGCCCCGGCGCGCCCGAGGGCCCCGGCCAGGTCCGGGGCCGAAGAAGCTGTTGAAGAGGGGTGAACGTGGCCCACGGGGACCGCCGAAGGGGCCTCCGCGGTGGCCCCATGCGAAGGGCGGCGGGCCCCCCTCCGACGTGGCGTCGAAGCCGGAGCGGGCACTGGCGTCGAAGCCGGAGTGGCCGCGCGCCCGGGCTGCGAAGCGGCGGGCGGCGCGTACCCAGGGCTCTCCTCCGAACTGTGAGAACCAATCTGCGGCGGTGGGGTCATTCATGACGGGGTGGCCTCGGGTGAGGGCTGTTGCGATATGCCAACGATATATCGCGATAGCTCAGAATGCAAGTGCCGGGTCGCCGGTGCGCCGGCGGTCAGCGGGCTGGCTACCCGAAGAGGGATCGCCAGCCGGGCGTCTCGAGCGGGGATGACGGCGTCGCGCTCAGCTCCTCGCGGATGCGACGGGCGTCCACCGCGATGGCCGCCGCGGCAGCCGCCGCATGGGGGTTGGGCCCGGAGCCGCGGAGGGCCTCGAGCACCGCCTCGTAGAGGCCATCCTGATCGGCGCTGAGCAGCGCTCCCCGGGGCGTGGCCGCTCCGGTCTCGCCACCCACCTGGTCGGGCGGCCACCAACCCTCGAGCTCGGACGCGACCTGGATCAGCAGCCGGGTGAGCGCCGCCGCGGCGGGCGCGGGGAGGTCCCATCTCGCCCCGGCCTCGGCGGCCGTCCGGGCGATGCCGCGCACCTGCCGTTCGACCATCTCGAGCACGGGGATCGCCGCGTGCAGGTTCTCGACCGCCTGCCGTTGCCGCCGGGCCGCCGGGTGCCACCGCCAGGATTCCTCCGCGTTGCCGACGGCCCGGGCAGCCGCCGTGACCTGGTCGCTCAGCAGGCGGGCGGCGCCGAGAAGCGAGTCGGGGTCCTCGGGCGGCGGGGCTGCGGCCGCGTCTCCGGGTGGCGAGGTCGGCGAGGGGTTCTCGGGCGAGGTGCCCGTGGCGGCCTCAGCCCGGTCCACCCAGGCGGCGACGCCCCGCACCAGCGATCCCAGCCCCTCGGCGAGGGACCGGACCCGCGCGTTGGCCTCCCCGAGATGGATGCGGGGAAAGACAGCCAGGTTCACCAGGATGCCGCACGCCGCGCCGATGGCCGTGTCGACCACCCGGTCGATGCCGTAACCGCCGGTGGTCGCTCCGAGCACCAGCACCAGCAGAGCGCTGATGGGGACCTGGATCGAGCCCTGGGTGCCGAGACGCATCGCCCGGCCCAGCAGCAGCGAGACGAAGATCACGACCGCGATCGACCAGGCGTGGATGCCGGCCACGTGGGCAAAGGCGCTCGCCACCAGCACTCCCACCATCACTCCGGCCACGCGCTGCAGCCCGCGTGAGACCGACTGCCAGATGGTCACCTGGACGGTGAGCACCGCCGCCAGGGGGGCAAAGACGGGGATCTGGTTGCCGAGCAGGTTGGCGGTCACGAACCAGGAGAACCCGGAGGCGACCGCGGTCTTGACCGCATGGAGCAGGGGGCCCTCCAGCCGTCCCCGCAGCAGCCCCAGGGCCTCGGAGAGCTGGCCGGTGAGGGAATCGCTTCGCTTCACCGCGCACATCTTGGCGTCCGGGCGGGTCCGGACGCCCGAGGCAGGCCGCTGGCCCGGGGCCGGCGGAAAAAGGGCCGCCGGGCTTCGGCTCAGCTGTCGCGGCGCCAGAGGATGTTGGCGCCCACCGCCGAGACGATCGCGAGCACGGCGAAGAGCAGCCCGTGCTTGATCTGGATCTTGGCGGGGGAGCCGGCCAGGAAGGTGGTCTTCTGGGTGAAGTAGAAGATCGCCAGCGCGAGGCAGATGACGGCGATCGCGATCAGCACTGCCGCGAGGGTGCGGTTGCGGGTGTGGCCGGTGTCGGGCATCGAGGTGGTCTCCCCGTGAGCTTTAGTGGAGCAGGATGAGGCCGAGCACTCCCAGCCCGGCGCAGTAATACGCGTACGGGTCGAGGCGGCCGACCCGGAAGTATCGGACCAGGAAACGGGCGCTGGCGTAGGCGGTGAGGCCCGCCGCTACCCCGCCCACGAGCATCGGCCCGAGGTTGGCGGTCCCGGCCAGGGAGGGCACCTCCAGGAGCCCGGCGGCCAGGATGATGGGGGTGGCGAGGAGGAAGGAGAAGCGAACCGCCTCCTCGTGGCGGAGCCCGCCGATCAGGCCGCCGGCCATGGTCGACCCCGAGCGCGACATGCCCGGGAAGAGGGCGACGATCTGGCAGGCACCGATCAGGGCGGCGTGGCCGAAGCCCATCTCCTCGATGCTGCGGAACTGCTTCGCCTCCGCTGCGGGGTCGCGTTGGGCGATGCCGGCCCGCCGCTCGGTGCGCCGCCGGAGCATCTCCGCCCCGAGCAGCATGGCGCCGTTGACGAGCAGCAGCCCGGCGGCGAGCCGCGGGTTGCCGAAGTTGGCCTGGAGCGGCTTCTGGAAGATGAACCCCACCAGGCCCGCCGGGATGGTGCCGACCACGAGCAGCCAGGCCAGGCGATCGTCCCCGCCCGTCACCCTGCCGGTCGCCGCGCTGCGGACAAAGCCGGCCACGATCCGGCCCCACTGCCGCCAGTAGAGGCAGATGAGGGCGGTGGCGGTGCCGATGTGGAGCAGCACCAGGAAGGGGAGGAAATCGGCGTCGCTCTCCCGCACCCGGATGCCGAAGAGGGCCGGGACCACCACGGCGTGGCCGAGCGAGGAGACGGGGAACAGTTCGCTGGCGCCCTGGAGGATTCCGAAGAAGAGCGCGATCGGCAGGGTGATGCCCACAGGCTTCGGACACTACCAGGGTTGGGGGCGGGGACCCGGGGCGGCGAGGATCCAGAGGCGCTGGGCCGCCCTGCTCCGGCCCGCGCCCGGCAGCTCTCGGCGTCAGTGATGAAAGCGGGTGCGGTCGGGATGCTGCGGCAGGCGTGAGCTGAGCTTGTCGAGCTGGACCACCTCGCGTCGGAGGTCGGCGATCAGCAGGTCGGCCAGGTCCCGCGACATCCCGTTGCGCACGACCACGCGCAGCACGTTGGTGTCCTCGAGGTTGGCGGGGAAGCTGTAGGCGGGCACCTGCCAGCCGTGCTTGCGGAGACCGTCGGAGACGTCGTACACCGAGTAAAGCTCCACCTCCGGCCTGAGCTCAAAGGCGAACACGGGAAGCTCGCTGCCGTCCGTGAGCAGCCGGAAGGGGCCGATCCGCGCGACGGCCGCAGCGATGTGCTGAGCCGTGTCCAACGCCGCCTGCTGCACCTGCCGGTAGCCCTCGAACCCGAGCCGGATGAGGTTGTAGTACTGGGCGATGACCTGCGCACCCGGGCGTGAGAAGTTGAGCGCGAAGGTGGGCATGCTGCCGCCCAGGTAGTTGACCCGGAAGACGAGCTGCTCGGGCAGGGCATCGCGGTCGCGCCAGAGCACCCAGCCCACGCCGGGGTACACCAGCCCGTACTTGTGCCCGGACGTGTTGATCGACGCCACCCGCGGGAGCCGGAAGTCCCACTCCAGAGTCGGTTGCACGAACGGCGCCACGAAGCCCCCCGAGGCGGCGTCGACGTGCACGGGGATGTCCGGGCCTCCCCCCTGCTGCAGCCGGTCGAGCGCCGCGGCGATCTCGGCCACCGGCTCGTAGCTGCCGTCCTGGGTGGAGCCCAGCACCGCGACGACCCCGATCGTGTTCTCGTCGCAGAGCTTCACCGCCTCGCGACCGGTGAGGTGGCGCCGGTCACCCTCCATGGGGACGTAGCGCGGCTCCACGTCCCAGTAGCGGCAGAACTTCTCCCAGCAGACCTGAACGTTGATCCCCATCACCATGTTGGGCCGGTCCGAGGAGGCGCCGGCGGCGCGGCGGGCCTCCCGCCAGCGCCACTTGAGCGCCATCCCGGCGAGCATCGCCGCCTCGCTGGATCCGGTGGTGGAGCAGCCGACCGCTTTCTCATGGGGCTGCGCGTGCCAGAGGTCGGCGAGGATGTGGACGCAGCGGCGCTCGATCTCGGCGGTCTGCGGGTATTCGTCCTTGTCGATGACGTTCTTGTCCGCCGCCTCCGCCATCAGGCGCGCGGCTTGCGGCTCCATCCATGTGGTCACGAAGGTGGCCAGGTTGAGCCGGGCGTTGCCGTCCAGCATCAGCTCGTCGTGGACGATCTGGTATGCGACCTCGGGGTCCATCGGCTCCCTGGGGATGCGCAGCTTGGGCACGCCCGAGCGGGTCGCCCCGGTCGCGTAGAGGGGGTTGACCTCCAGATTCGCGTCGCTCGGCTCCTGGTGGTGCAGTGGCACGTGGTTCCCTCCCGTCTGGCGTCTGTCAGGGCGTGGGCCCGTCGCGCCCTTCCGCGGCCGTGGTGAACAGCCCGCGCGACAGGAAGTCGAGGTTGGCGGAGGTGCGCCTGCGCACGGCCTCCGGGGCGTAGGCGGGCTCACCGATGTTGCGCTGCATCACCGGCTCCATCAGGAGGGGCCCGAGGATCACCGAGAGCACTTGAAAGGGCCGCCACTCGGCATCGGTGTCGGCCCGGATGCCCCCGGCTCGCTCCAACAGCACGAGACCGCGCCGCGTCGCCGCCACCAGCTCGTCGAAGATCGTCGTCCCCGCCGGGGTCTCGTCCAGCAGGCACCGTCGCAGGTACTGCCGGATGTCCGGGCTCGGCCCCAGGATTTCGGAGAGGCTGTTGGCCATCGCTCGCGAGAGCTGGTCGGCGGGCAGGTCCTTGGGCAGGATCTCGAACCGCTCGAGGAAGAGGGCCAGCACCGACGCGTCGACGGCGGCCCGCAGGCCGTCCTTGGATCCGAAGTGATGGACGACCAGCCCGGGGGAGAACCCGGCGGCCCGGGCGACGGTCCGGAGCGACACCCCGAAACCGGAGCGGCCGAAGAGCCCGAGGGCGGCCTCGCGGATCTTTGCCCGAGCGCTCAGGTCGGAGTCCTGCAGGGTGGCGGAGCGCATGCTCACGGTCCAATGCTACCGTATAAGAACTTGTCCTGCCGATTATCACCTGATATAGTCGTATCTTGAATTGAACAGCCATTCAGCATCCGCGTCCCTGCGGCCTCGGCCTGCGTCCGGCGCCGCCGCCCCGAGCCCGGCAGGCCGGCGCAACCCGTGGGCGGCGCTCACGGTCCTCTGCGTCGCCGTGCTGATGGTCAACCTCGACAACACCATCCTGAACGTGGCCCTGCCCACCCTGGTGGAGAAGCTGCAGGCCACCACCGACCAGCTCCAGTGGATCGTCGACGCCTACTCGATGGTGTTCGGGGGCCTGCTGCTCGTCGCCGGCAGCCTGGCCGACCGCTACGGGCGCAAGCGGCTCTTCGTCTGCGGCCTGGTCGTCTTCGGGGGCGGCTCTCTCGGTGCCGCCTTCTCGGGAAGCGTCGATCCCCTCATCATCTGGCGGGGGTTGATGGGGTCCGGTGCGGCGATGATGATCCCGGCGGGCCTGTCCATCGTCAATGACATCTTCCGCGATCCCCATGCGCGGGCCCGGGCGATTGGCATGTGGGCCGGGACGATCGGGCTCGGCATCGCCATTGGGCCGGTGGCGGGTGGCGCGCTGCTCGAGCACTTCTGGTGGGGATCGATCTTCCTGGTCAACGTCCCGGTGGTCGCGGCCGGCCTGGCGGGGACCCTGCTGCTGGTTCCCGAGTCGAGAAGTCAGGACCCGCGGCCCGCCGACCCGGCCGGCGCCCTGCTCTCGATCGGAGGCCTGGGGCTGATCCTCTGGGCGATCATCGAGGGCCCGACCCATGGCTGGTCGTCAGCCGCGGTCATCGGCAGCCTCGCCGGCGGCGTCGCCCTCATGCTGGGGTTCGTGGCTTGGGAGCGGCACTCCGACCACCCCATGCTCCCCCTCCGGTACTTCCGCTCCCCCCGGTTCAGCGTCGCCATGGCGGCCCTGGGACTGGGCGTCTTCGCCCTGCTGGGCTGCCTCTTTCTCCAGACCCAGTTGCTCCAGTTCTTCCTCGGCTACAGCCCGCTCGGCGCAGGGCTCCGCATCCTGCCCCTGGCCGGGATGCTCGCCGTCGCGGCCCTGGGCTCCTCCCGGCTGGTCCGGCGGGTCGGCAGCAAGCTCGTCGTCGCCGCCGGCCTGCTCCTGATCGTCGGCGGTATCGCCCAGAGCGCCGCGGTCGCGACCTCGACGATCACCTACGTGGCCGCCCTCCCCGGCCTGCTCCTGATCGGCATGGGGACGGGCCTGCTCATTCCGGCAGCCACCGACTCCGTGCTCGGCAGCCTCGCCCGCGGGGACGCGGGGGTCGGGTCGGCGGCCAACAGCACCGCCATCCAGGTGGGCGGGGCCCTCGGCGTGGCCGTGATCGGCAGCGTGCTGTCGACCCGCTACCAGAGCGCGATGAACCCTCTGCTGATCGGCCGGCACGTGCCGGCCGTGGCGGCCCAGGCCATCCTCGGGTCGCTGGGTGGGGCGCTGGCGGTCGCGCGCGTCGCTGGCGGGCAGCTCGGCGCGAGCCTGGCCGCGGTCGCCCGCAACAGCTTCATGATGGGCACCCGGACCGCTCTGCTGGCCGCCATCGGCGTCACCGGGGCCGGAGTCCTGCTGGTGCTGGCCGCCCTGCCCTCCAGGAGCCCGGAGACGCAATGAAGCGCGCGCCGGCTGCCGGCGCGCGCTTCATCCAGTGACAGCGAGGTCAGATCAGAGGAGGCCCTTGATGAGGTTCTCCTCGCTGCTGACCGAGGCGGCTATTCCGTCGGCGAAGACGCCCACCACGTTGCTGCCTTGCTGCGCGATCACCGGCCGTCGAAGAGGCCGGTGCCGCAGTTCAGCCGGCAGCCGCCGGGAGGGCCTCGCGAGCGGCGAGGCGCTTCGCCAGCTTGGCGGTGTCGTCGAAGAGCGCCTGGGCGCCCACGATGTTCGCCTCGGCCCCCGAGTTGTCGCTGACCCGCCGGCCATCCACACCGTCGCTGACGCGCCCAGCTCGCCGGTCGTAGACGGGCTGGCCGGCGGCGTTGCGGCGGTCAAACCACGAACGCGCCATACCGGCGAGAGTGGCGTAGGCGGGCGTCCCCGTGACCGCGGCGATCCGGGTGAGCACGTAGACGGCCGACGCGACGTCGTACGGCTGTGCCCGCTCCAGGTCAAAGCCGGACATGACGACGGCCCGGAACACCAGCTCGGCACTGCGGCAGGCGGTGGCGACCAGGTCCTGCCTGCCCAGCCGCACCCCGGCATCGGCGAGCACCCCCTCCTGGATGTGCCCCCAGAGATGGGGCGCGCCCCGCTCGTCGGCCGAGTTCATCAGCCGGTCGCCGTCACGGCAGCCGGCCACCTCGTCGCTCCACAGCGCGACCGCGTCGATCAGCCCCCGGTCGTCACCGCTCTCCAGCAGGGTGAGCGCCGTCCTGATGTGAAGTGCCCTCACGTCGGCCGGCACTTCGGTGGCTTCGATGATGTGCGGGAGGCCGCGGTTCAGGGAGTCCTCGATCCGGGCGTCGTCCTCGAAGATCTGCCCGGCGCGGGCCACCGCCAGCAGCGCGCGCGCCTGCCAGAAGCCTCCACCCGCGACCGACGTCCGCGCCTCATGATTGGGAGTGCCCTCCCAATCGCGGATGAAATTGTGCCAGCGACCGTCGGCGCCCTGCATGGCGAGGACGAAGTCGAGCAGTCCCTCGCACCATCGCCGCACCCAGGGTGAGGCGGTCGCCGTCCAGAGATCGCAGTAGAGCTCGAGGGCGCGGGCCGCGTCGTCCACGCAGGCGACGCCCTCGTAGCCCGCCTGCGCGGCGCGAATCGGTTGGTTGAGCGCATCCGAGTACACGGCGACGGCGAGCGCGGCGGGCCCGGCGAAGGGGACGGGCCGGGTGAGACGCGCGATCTGCCTCAGCACGGGCGCATCTGGTCGAGGATCTCGCGCACCGTGAAGTCCGCGGCGGCCAGGCGGCTGTCCGCGGCGCCGTAGTAGACGCGGATCTCCCTGCCCTCCGGGTCGAGGTTCACGTGCCCGCAGGTGAAGACGACGTCGTCGAACAGCCCCTCACGTTCGTAGGGAGCGCTCGGCACCAGGATCGGTTCGGGTGAGCGGGCGATGACCCGGCTGGGGTCATCGGCGTCGAGGAGGATGGCTCCCAGCGCGTAGTGGGTTCTGCGGTCGACCCCGTGGTAGATCTCCAACCAGCCTTCGGGAACCCGGAACGGGGTCGCACCCGCGCCGGTACGGAGCCCGTCCCACATCCCCTGTCGCGGCAGTGCGAGGGGCGCGTGGTCACCCCAATGAACGAGGTCGTCGGAGAAGGCGATCCACACCCCGAGGACGCGGCCAAAGGACTGTGGCATCGGGCGGGTGAGGGCCGCATAGCGGCCGCCGATGCGCCCGGGGAAGAGCACCACGTCCTTCTGATCGGGGGGGAACATCAGGCCGTGTCGCTCGAAGGAGCGGAAGTCGATGGTCGTGAGCCGGCTGGTGCAGATGCCGAGGCGGCTCACCGAGACGTAGGTGATGTGCCAGACGCCGTCGATGAACGCGGCTCTCGGGTCCTCGCAGCCGTACTCCTCCAGCCGGTTCGCCGGCGTCACCGAGGGCGCGCCGTCGACGGTGAAATGGATGCCATCGCGGCTGCGCGCCACGCGCAGGTGCGACATCTGGGTCAGCAGATCGCTGACGTCGTCGGCGGCGGCCGTGAACCCGCCGGTGAGATTGCGATAGCGGATGGTCCGAGGATCACTGAGGTCCAGGCCGGGGAGGTCGCGAGGAAGGAACACCTCGACCACGCACGGCACCGCGCTCTGGGTGTCGAGAAATGCCATGCCGACAACCTGCTCCGCGGTCAGGCCCGGGCGGAGGGGCTGGAGCTTCGGCTCGGGCCCGCTCAGATCGAGGGTGAGCGCGTCGGGTGGCGGTTGCACGCCGCTCCTGGGCCGTTCGCTGACCCGGAGCAGGAGGACCACCTCGCCGTCGACCTGGGCGGCGGCGGCATTGGAGACCGAGACGACCTCCAGGCCGGGCCTCGACGGGCTCACATCGGCGTCGATGAGGAGGGGGTTCTCGGTCAAGCGCCGACCGATGTCATGAGCGCCATGAGGCACGCGGCCGGTGCCGCGGGATCTCGGACCGGCCTCACTCAGCGCGCCCATGATGTCGAGGAACCTGCGCGCCGACTGCGGCCATGTCGCGTCGCGGGCATAGGCGAACGCCGCCTGCTCGAGCGCAGCCTTTGCCTCCGGATCGCCCAGGATGGCCACGACCGCCCGGCTGAGGCCGCCAGGGTCGCGGAACTCGACCAGCACGCCGCGGCCGTCGTCAAGCGCCTCGGACGCGTGCATGTAGCGCGTGGAGACCACGGCCTTGCCGGCCCCCAGCGCGTACGACAGCGTCCCGCTCGTGATCTGGTTGGGATCCAGGTACGGGGTGACGTAGACGTCGGTGGCGAGGAGCAGCTCGATGATGTCGCGCTGGCTCATGTAGGTGTCGATGAAGGCGACGTGGTGGTCCATGCCCAGCGCGTGGGCCTCGGCGATCAGGGAGTTCCGGTATTCCTCTCCCTGCATACGGAGCAGGTCGGGGTGAGTCTGACCGGCGATGAGATAGAGGGCATCGGGATAGCGGGCGACCACCGCCGGCATCGCCTGGATCATGTACTGGAGCCCCTTGCGGGGGTCGACCAGGCCGAAGGTGGAGATGATCGTTCGTCTCTCCACCCCGAGCTTGCGTTTGAAGTTGTGCCGGCCATGAGGGTCGATGACCGGCATCCCGTGGGGGATGACCCGCGGAGGCGTGGCGAGCCCGTAGACGTCCGCCAGCAGCCCGACCGCGGTGGAGGCCATGATCACGATCTCGTCACTCAGCTCGCAGATGCCCCTCACCGCCTCGCGGATCGACGGTGAGGGCCGGGTGAGGACAGTGTGCATAGTGGTCACCACCGGTTTGCGCAGCTCCTCGAGGAAGCCGCGGAGGTGGTCCTCGTAGACGGAGTCGCTCCAGCGGCCGTTGGCGTGCACCGGCTCGGACCATCGCCCGTAGAGGCCGAACTCGTGCTGCACGTTGACCACGTCGGCATTCGATCCGTTGATGGCGCGGGCGGCCGCGCGGTAGCTCTCCGGGGCACCCTGCCGGATCCGCCAGCGAACCTCGGACGCGTACTGGCGCAGCACCGCGGGCTCGTCGATGGCGGCGATGCGACAGATGGCGGCCGGGTCGGCGGTGCGCACGGCGGCGACCAGGTCGGCGGTGAACGTGGCGATGCCGCACCGCCGGGGGACGGAGGTCGAGACGAACGCGATCCGGATGCCCGACACCCGGCGGCCGCTCACGCCGGGAATGGACTTCGGCTCATGGCGTCCTCACCGCGCGCCCGTGCATCAGCACTGCGTGTCGCAGACTGCGCGCTGATCGGGCACTCATCGTGGTGGTCGCCATCGGCCCATCATATGCCTACCTCTCCATGTGCGGCGGAGTGGGCTGGCTGCGCCGATTGACGGATTCTGCCGCTGGGAGCGTGGAAGCGGGGCGCTGGGCCGATTGGTATTCTCGGCGGCGTGACCCGGCGTTACGTGGTCTTCGGCGCCGGCGCGATCGGTGGGGCGATGGCGGCCTTCCTCGACCGGGCCGGATTCGAGGTGACCCTCATCGCTCGCGGCGCGCACCTCGCCGTCATCAGGGAGGCGGGTCTGACCCTTCGCACCCCCGAAGGATCCACCACGGTGCGGGTGCCGGCCGCGGGGACGGCCCGCGAGGTCCGGTGGCGGGACGACGACATCGTGCTGCTGGCGGTGAAGTCGCAGGATACGGAGGTCGCCCTCGCCGGCCTCGCGGGCGCCGCGCCTCCGTCGCTGGTCGTCGTCTGTGCCCAGAATGGCGTCGCCAACGAGCGGGCAGCGCTCCGACGGTTCGAGAACACGCTCGGCATGTGCGTGATCTGCCCCGCAACCCACCTCGCTCCGGGGGTGGTCGAGTCGGAGTCGTCACCCTGCCCCGGGATCATGGACGTGGGGCGGTTCCCGGAGGGCGTCGACGCCGTGTCCGAGGAGGTCGCCGCGGCACTCCGCGCCGCCACCTTCGACTCGCGAGCGGTGCCGGATGTCATGCGCTGGAAGTTCGCGAAGCTGCTCTCCAACATCGGCAACGCGGTCGAGGCGGTCTGCGGTTCGCAGGCGGAGGGAGGCGAGCTCGGGGAGGTCGTGCGCCGCGAGGGGGAGGCCGTGCTCCGCGCCGCCGGCATCGCCCACGCGTCGCCGGCAGAGGACGCGGCCCGTCGCGGCGACCTCATCACGCTCCGGCCGATCGAGGGCCGGAGACGGATGGGATCGTCCTCGTGGCAGAGCCTGACGCGCGCGGCCGGCAGCATCGAGGCCGACTACCTCAACGGCGAGATCGTGCTGCTGGGCCGCCTCCACGGGGTGCCGGCGCCGGCCAACGACCTCCTCCAGCGCCTCGCCAACCGGATGGCCCAGGAGCGGCTCGTGCCCGGCTCGATGGGGGAGGGAGAGGTTCTGGCGGCGCTGAGGGCCGCTGGGATCAGGCCGGCAGGCTGACCTGGATCGAGGTACCCACGCCGACCGTGCTCTCGGCCGCGACCGTCCCGCCGTGGGCCTCGACGAGATCCCGGACGATGGCGAGCCCCAGGCCGGAGCCGGTCGAGGACGCGCCCTTGACGAACCTGTCGAAGACGCGGGGCAGCAGCTCCGGGGGGATTCCCTCCCCGTCGTCCCGCACCGTGATCCGCACCCCACCCGTGGCCTGGCTCGCCTCCACCCGCACGGTCCCGCCGCTCCCGGTGTGGGCGAGCGCGTTGGCGATCAGGTTGCCGAGCACCCGGCGGAGCTGGGCTGGATCCGCGCTCAGCACGGGAAGGGTTGGGGCCAGGAGGCAGTCGAGTCGCACCCCGGCGGTCGCCGCCTCGGCGCGGCACGCCTCGATGGTCTCGTTGACGAGAAGGTCGACGTCCACGGGCTCGCGGCCGGGATGCAGCGCGCCTGCCTCGGAGAGGGAGAGGGTGCGAAGGTCGTCCGCCAGGGACTCGAGGGCGCGCGTGGCGGCGACGATCGGGGCGATGTGCTCCTCGTCGGCTGGATTCACCCCGTCGGCGATGGCCTCCGCCTGGCTGCGGATCACCGTGAGCGGGGTGCGGAGCTCGTGGGTGATGTCGGCGAGCACGGATCGGCGCCGCGTCTCCTCCGCCTCGAGGCGGGCGCTCATCGCGTTGAAGGCACGAGCGAGGGAGCGCACCTCGCCAGGGCCCCGGATCGGGACCCGCGCCGAGTAATCGCCGTCCTCGACCTGACGGGCGGCACGGATCAGGTCTCCGACCGGGGGCGCCACCCGGCGCAGGGTGATGCCGATCCCCACCGCGGCGACGACGCAGAGTCCGAGGGCGGCCGCTGTGACCGCCTTGGTGATCCCCGACGAGCTGACCAGACCGAAGGCGTTGAGGGAGAGCCACACCAGGGCCGAGAACCCGGCCACCAGCACCAGCAGGGCACAGCCTGCGCAGCAGCCGGCACGCCGCGCGATGCGCGACGCCTGCCCCGGTCTGGGGTGAAGGTTCCCGGGCGGAAAGGGTGTGTCCTCCGGCCACCAGGGGGGGCGGTGACCGCCGCGGCCCCGCCCGCCGCCGCGGCCGTCCCGCCCGCCACCGCGGCCGTCCCGACTGCGACCGCGGCCGTCCCGCCCGCCACCGCGGCCGTCCCGACTGCGACCGCGGCCGTCCCGCCCGCCACCGCGACCGTCCGGCCCGCCACCCGGCCCGTCGCCCGGCGCAGAGCTGCTCACCGCAGCCCCTCCGTGACCCGGTACCCCACTCCGAACACGGTCTGGAGGAGGCGGGGCGCTCGCGGATCGCGCTCGATCTTGCGCCGGATGTTCTTGATGTGCGCGTCGATGGCCCGTTCGTAGGAGGGGATGGCGACGCCGTGGACGGCGTCGAGCAACTGGGATCGAGTAAAGACGCGGCCCGGCTGCCGGGCCATGTGGAGCAGCAGCTGGAACTCGGTCGGGGTGAGGGTCACCTGGCGGCCCTCGACCGCCGTCTCCATGCGGGGCACGTCGAGGGTGAGGACGTCGCCGACCTGCACCACGTCCTCATCGGAGCGCGCGCCGCTCGTGCGCCGCAGCACGGCGCGCACCCGAGCCACCATCTCCCGGGCGCTGAAGGGCTTGGTCACGTAGTCGTCGGCGCCCAGCTCGAGGCCGGCGACCCGATCGGACTCCTCGGTGCGGGCGGTCAGCATGATGATCGGCACGTCGCCGTCGCGGCGGAGGGCGCGGGCGACGTCCAGGCCGTCGAGCTTGGGGAGGGAGAGGTCGAGGATGACCAGGTCCGGGTGGCTGCGGCGGGCGACCTGCAGGGCCTGGTCCCCGTCGCCGGCGGTGAGGACCTCGAAACCGGCGCGCTCCAGGTAGTCGCGGACCAGCCGCACGATGTCGGGCTGGTCGTCGACGACGAGCACGGTGGTCATCGCGCGCATCGTAGGGGGTGCGCCGGCCCGGCGGGTCGCCAGAGCGAGCCGGTGGCGCCGATGGCGGTCGGATCTGCGGGCCGGCGGGAGGCGGGGGAGCTCACGGTTGAGATCACGGTGAGGGGTGGATGTGAGGGCCGTGTGAGCGCCGTGGGGAGGGGCGGCGGGGCGTCTGCACCGATGGCGACCCCGCACCTAGAAGCATGCCCGATTCCGGCACGCGAATTCGGGACGCCGGGCGGTGAGTGGGCACTGGAAGCGATCGAACAGGGCGTGGCCCGCCGCGGCGAGAGGTCATTCACAGGTGGCCTGGGGCACTCCCTCGCCGTCGCTCCGCAGTGGAGCGGTCAGCCCGCCGAGGGGGTGTCGGGGGCGCGGGGGCGAGAGGAGCCTCGCCCCGGACCGTAGTCGTCGGCGACGGGTGGCAGGGCGACGACGCCCTCGTCGGCGCGGATCAGCCGCCAGCCCCCCTCGTGCACCTTCCAGTGGTGGGCCCGGCAGATCGTGACAAGATTGTCCAGATCCGTCGAGCCGCCCTGGGCCCAGTGGCGGAGGTGGTGCACCTCGCCCCACGACGCCGGCCGGTGGCAGCCCGGCCAGACGCAGCCCCGGTCCCGGACCTGGACCGCCCGGCGGGTCGCCGTCGCCGGCACCCGGGTCGCCCGGCCCACGTCCAGGACCGCGGAGTCGGCTCCGAACACCACCCGGGTCACCGCGGCGTCGCAACCCAGCCGCCGCGCCGTCTCGGCGGCGATCGGTCCGCCCAGGTCCAGCTCGGCGGCCGGGGCCCCCTCCCGCCCCTGGACCGTCGCCAGGGTGGCGGTGACCTGGAGGTGGGGACGCTGGCCCGCGTGTTGGGGCAGCACCCCGCTGTCCAGGGTGTGGCCGGCCAGCTCCACCAGGGCATCGGCGAAGCGCCGCTCCCGGCTCCGGTCGTCGCCCTCTCCGCAGGGACGGGCGAGCGGCTCCAGGGCGGTGCGCAGGAGAGCGCCCCCCTCGGTGTCGAGGAAGCCCCGGAGGCAGAGGGCGCCTCCCTCGACCGCCTTCAGCTCCAGGAAGCGGACCTCCACCTGCTCGACCTGCTCGGTCAGGAAGCGGCGGGGGTCGGCGGCGTGGCGGAAGTGGGCACAGTCGCGGCGGAGCTCAGCGACCGAATGGCCCCGGGCCCGGGAGAGCAGCGCCCACTCGTCGAACGTGGGCGGGAGGGGAGCCCCCGGCGCGGCAGCACCAGGGTTGGCGGCACCAGGGTCGGCCGCACCCGATGCGGCGGCATCCGGCCGGCCGGTGGCGAGGAGGTCCACGGCGACGACGGGCAGGCCGGCGACCCAGTCGGCGGTGCGTGCCATCAGGGCCAGATGCGCGTAGCCGATCTCACCCTGTCCGAGGGCTCGGGTGCTCTCCGGCATCCGCGCCGCCTGCTCCCCGACCACCAGGGCGTTCCACGCTGCGGTCCCGGTGAGGTGGCACTCCTCCTTGACCCAGTCGGTCGGAGAGTTGTGCCCCAGCCACTCCACCTCGACGCCGGCGGCCAGCTCGGTGACCATCCCGGAGAACTCCAGCTCCATCCGGTCCATGAGCCTCCGCCAGCCGACCATCTCGCCGCGAACCCCCTCTCCGGGCCGGGCATCGCGGGGCCGGGAGACGAAGCGCTCGAGGGCGGCACCGACGGCGGCGAGATCCTCGCCGACGCCCCCAGGAAGCCCCACCTCTCGGACGGTCATCGGGAGTGATTATACCAAACGCGCGTTCGCATGGTCAAGACGAACACACGCCGCAGGATGCATGCCCAATTCCGCTTTCGCCCCACGTGCCGGAATCGGGATTGCATCCCGTGGCGTTGCGGCGCTTGACCCGCAAGAGGCAACCTGCCACCGTTCACCTCAACCAGTGCCTGCGGCCCGGTCGCGGATTCGAGAGCCCCACGACCGACCAGCCGCTAGCGAGAGCGTGTCCGCGAAGGAGGGCGCAGCAATGGCGAAGTTCTTGCTTGTCTATCACGGCGGCGGCATGCCGGAGTCGCAGGAGGAGCAGGCCAAGGTGATGGCCGCGTGGGGCGCCTGGTTCCAGAGCACGGGCGGTGCGCTCAAGGATCCCGGGAACCCGATCGGCCAGAGCCGCACCGTCGGCCCCGACGGTGCCGTGTCCCATGGCGGCGGCGCCAATCCGGTGAGCGGCTACAGCCTCCTGGAGGCGGCGGACATCGACGCCGCGGTGGCGATCTCCAAGGGATGCCCCGTGCTCCAGGGCGGTGCGAGCATCGAGGTGGCGGAGACCTTCGACGTCATGTGAGGAGATGAGCGGGGCGGCTCAGCGTTGCCCCGCTCATCTCGCACCATCAGCCGGCGCGACGCCACATCGTTGGCAGGCCCTCGCCGGCGAGGTCGACGGGTCTGAGGCACCCGCCCCTGGAGCCGACGCGCGGTCCCCCGTGTCAGGGAAGGGCGATCAGCCATGCCGCGGCCAGGATGCCGGCGGCCGGTGCCAGCAGCGGGAAGGAACGCCAATCCGGCCGCAGTGCCAGGAGAGCCGACCCGGTGATCAGGGGCAGCGCCCCGAGGGCCACGATCCAGGCCGGCTGCCCCAGCTCCGGCGCTGCCAGAGTGGCGGCGACTCCGGTGAGCGCCGCCAGCCCGAGGCTGAGGCTGTGCGACCACCGGGGGCCGAGCCGGACCGCCAGGCCCGCGGAGCCGCTGCGCCGATCCGCCTCGATGTCGGGCGCTGCGTTGGCGAGCTGGATGCTGAGGGCGAGCGCCAGGGCGAGCGGCGGTACCGCGAGCGCGACGCGCACCGTGAGGTGCTGCATCGCGGCCCCCGCGGTGAGCGGCAGGCACGTGAATCCCACCCAGAAGGGCAGCCACGAGAGGACGCTGCGTTTGAGCCCCAGGTCGTATCCGATGCCCGACGCGGCGCAGGCCGCGGCGAGCGGCAGGGTGGGGAGGGGAAATGTCGCCGCCATCCCCAGGGCGACGGCGAATCCGACGAGGGTCACCGCCCCCGCCACCGCGGGGTTCAGGGCTCCGCTGGCGAGCGGCTTCTCCGGCTTGACCAGGCGGTCGAGGTCACGATCGCAGAGATCGTTGAGGGAGCCGATCGCGAACTGGATCGGGAGCATGATTCCGACCAGACGCAGCGAGGTGACGGGGTCGGGCAACCGGTGGCGCGCGGCGGCTGCGGCGGCGACGAAGCAGGCCGTGACCAGCAGCGAGGGGCCTGGGTGGAGCAGCTTGGCCGCCGAGGTCACACGGCCTGTTTGAGTGAGGGCCAAAAGTCAGTTCGAGTGTAGCGATCCGGCACCCGCGGCAGGGATTCCGGTTCGCCCTCGACCCCGCGGCGCGTCAGCGGCGTGCGCTCACCCCGAGCCGGGAGCGGGCGCCGGTCAACCCTGCTCCAGGACCAACTGGGTCTCTGCAGACGTGGTGGTGAGCCCTGACCCCTGGAACCACGGAATGGGGACGAGCGGCTTGTAGTTGTAGCCGACCACGACCTGGACGATGTCCGCCCCGCTCGCCGAGGCGGTGATCAGGCAATCCGTCGGGTAGTAGCTGTAAGTGGTCATCTCGTCCGTGCCCTGGCTCCACGCCGCGCAGAGCGACTGCCCCGAGCTGGTGACGTAGTAGTAGCGGATGCTGATGCAGCCCGTCCCCGGAGTGAGCGCCGCCAGGTCGGCGGCGCTGGGTGGCCAAACCGAATCCGAATCCGGGCAGTCCAGGTTCTTGATGTTGGCGTCGGCGGCAGCGGCGATGGCCACCTGCTCGATGGTCCCCGAGGCCGGGGTCGCGGCCTTGGTCCAGCAGGTACTCGGCTCACCAGCCGAACCGAAACCCGTCCCGCTGGCCGGACAGACCTCCACCGCCGCAGCACGCACCGCGACCCGGGCAGCGTTCTCGACCGAGAGCCGCGAGGCGAAGTAACCCCCGAAGTCGATGCCCGCGAAGATGACGGCGAAGAGCACCGGCACCACCATGGCGAACTCGACCATGGACTGGCCCCGGCGCCGGAGGCTGCGGCTCCTGCTCACGGCAGCACCTCCATGGTGTAGCTGCGGGTCACGAGCGGAGTGATGTGCAGCCCGTTGAGAAGCACCATCACCGGGTTCCCGGTGGCGCTCTGGGCGACCGCCACGATCACCTCCACGAAGACAGGGGTTGAGACCGAGGACGCGGCGGTGCAGGTGCCGAGGTTGACGTTGGTGAAGATCGGGTTGGCGCCCGCCTGCTCATAGGCGCAGGCGGTGGCGTTCAGCGCCCCGCTCGCGTAGTAGGCGATGGTCATGCAGCTGGCGCTGGCGTCGGTCGGTGTGGAGGGCGACGCCGGCGCCGCGGAGAGCGGCGGCGGGCTCATCGAGCCGCCCCACAGGCAGTTGGTGTTGGCGAGCGTAACTCCACCCGCTGACTGGTTGACGCTGTTGGCCTCCGCCTGGATGACACCCTGGATGGTGTTGGCGGCCGCGCAGTTGGTGGCCCCGTTCGCGCAGGCGTAGAGGGCGGGGTTGATACTCGCGTAGCGGGCCCCATCCCGGACCACGGTGGCCAGGTCGTTGGCAGTCTCCTCAGCGTGGGCGATGCCGATCGACGAAACACTGAAGAGGAGCAGGATCGGGAAGCAGAGCGCGAACTCGACCATCGCCTGGCCGCGCTGGCGAGCCGACCGGCGGGCCCGGACAGGTGGGCGCGTAGCCTGCATCACCATCAGTTGACCAGGTTTCCGGTTGCCGACGATGCCGGGATAAAGTTGATCGATCCCCCGCTGGTGGCGAGAGTCCCGCCGCCGCCCGCCAGGTAGAGGGTGTTGACGACGATCGGACCCGGCAGCGACATGCCGGTGCTGGACCCGAGGTACATCTCCCCCGAGTGGGCCCAGACCCCTCCGCTGCTGGTGTCGCTGACACTCCCGCCCGCCTTGAGGTAGAACGCCTGAGTGTTGCTGTTGCAGGGGTCGAAGAAGAAGACAAGGCCGTCCTCGCTCGAGGTCAGGTTCAACGTCTCGCCGGAACTGTCGTTGAACACCACTTGGGCGCCGGCTTGCGTAGCCGCGCAGGTGGGTGTCGGCGAGGGGGTCCAGGAGCCGCAGCTGCCGGTGGAGCAGGTGAGGTAGAAGGTGGCCGTCCCCGTCAGGGAGACCGAGCCGGCCCCGTCCAGTTCCAGTCCGGTTGTGTTGCTGGAAGTCCCCTCCAGCACGTACTGACCCGAGAAGTTGAGGGTCACGGGCCCCGAGCAGTTGTCCGTGATCGACGTGTACACGCCCGAGGGCACGTTCTCACTGCTGGCGCAACCGCCCTGGGTGGTCGTCGACCAAGCTGTTGGGGTACCGGAGAAGCTGGGCAGCGGGGTGGGGGCAGCGGCGTAGGGGTCGGTGAAGGCGGGCGTCGTGCCAGTCCCTGGAGTGGGATTCTCGCTGAGGGACCCATTCCCGGTATGGGTGTTGCTTCCACTGACGTTGAACGTACCCCCAGCCGTGAGGGTGACGTTGCCCCCGCCCGCGTTGATAACATTGCCCTCGATGCCGATACTACCCGCCGAGGTGACACTCGCCCCACTTGAGTCATAGAAGTACAAGGTGCTGCTGCCGGTGTCCAGGTCGGAGCCGATGACCTCGAGGCCATAGCCGTTGCTGGTCTGGATCGTGTCGGTACCCGAGTTCTGCGCGTCGACGTAGCCGCCGATATCCAGGTTGCCACCGCTCGTCTGCAGGGTGGAGGAGCTGCTGCTGGCAAAGGTGACGTTCTGCAAGATACAGACCTCACATGCCAGCTGCGGGTTGGTCGAGACGGTGCCGCCGCTGCCCCCGACCTGGGCCACCGCATTGGGGGTGATGCCGACTGGGTGCCCCCCGACCACGGCCGCGAAGTAGTCGGTGGTATGGTCGCTGACCGGTGCCCCAACGTCCAGGATCGCAGACGCGGCCGGGCAGGTGCCCACCGCGAAGGTGCCACCCGCGCTGGTGGAGCAGGTCCCGGCAGTGCCCACGTAGATGTTCGGGGTGGGGTGGGACGTCAAATTGAAGGCGTTCGTGGTCCAGACTTCGGCGACCTTGTAGGTGCTGGTGCCCGAGACGACCATGGGGGCGGTGCATTGCCCGATGTTGCAGCCGTCCGCACTGCCCGCGTTGTATTCGGCGGTGTAGAGCCCGAGCAGGGTGGAACCCGCGCTGCCGGGCTGGCTGTCCGTGACCCAGTAGGCTCCGGCCAGCGCCGCCGCGTCCGAGACGTCGTTGTCGCTCCGTGACTGGGCGTAGTCCATGCCCGCATCGAGCGAGATGGCGGCGAAGCCGGTGATGATGAGGATGAGCATGGCGACGATGGGGATCACCTGACCCCGTTCGCCGCGGCGCCCAAACCGGGGCCGAGCCCGGATGTTCACCAGTTCTTCTTCCCGTCAGCCATGGACACCGCGGACACGCCGAGGTGCCTCACCTCCCGGCGTTTCCCCGCCGCAGCCCCGATCTGGGAGGGGTCTGTCATCGCGGTGCCTCACTCTCCGGCTGACTGTCCCTCGATGATGGCGGCCGGGCGCCGAGCTGCCCAGATTCGGATGCGGCGTTCTTCCTTGATGCATCTACACCAGTGATCACCTGCACTCGGAGTCCGGTTGAGGCACGGAGGCCCGAGAGGCGGCGTGGCCTGTCGGTACGCCAGCCGACCCTTGGATTCAGCGAGCGGAGGGTCCGCCGGACGGCGTGGGCCGGTGCCAGAGGCGGGTACCGCTAGGTTCTCAGCGCCTCGCGTTTGCGGATCGCGTTGCGGTCGTTGGCGTTGAGAACTCGCTTCCGAAGCCGAAGGCTCGAGGGGGTCACTTCGACCAGCTCGTCATCCTGGATGAAGTCGAGCGCCTCCTCCAGCGACAGCGTGCGGGGCGGGGTCAGGGTGACGGTGAAGTCAGAGGTTGAGGAGCGAATGTTGGTCTTCTGCTTCTGCTTGGCGACGTTGACCGCGAGGTCCCCGGGACGGCGGTTCATGCCGACGACCATTCCCTCGTACACCGGGGTCCCGGGACCGATGAGGGGTTGTCCCCGTTCCTGGAGGGTGAGCAGACCGTAGGCGACGGCCATGCCCGGCTGACTGGCGGTCAGCACCCCCATCCGGTGGGCGCGTGGCAGGAAACGCCACGGCTCCCAGCCGAGCAGCCGGGTCGCCATCACCCCGGTCCCGCGGGTGAGCGTGAGCAAGGTGCTGCGCACGCCGATCAGCGCGCGCGTCGGTGCGTGGTAGATGAGGCGCATCCCCCCGCCCGCGTCGGTCCGCAGTGACTGCATGACCGCCCCCCGCGCTCCGAGCAGCTCGGTCACCGCCCCCAGGTAACTCTGCTGGACGTCGATCACGCATTCCTCGACGGGCTCCAGCTTGGTCCCGTTCTTCTCCTTGGTGATGACCTGGGGCCGGGAGACCTCAAACTCGTAGCCTTCGCGGCGCATCGTCTCGATGAGGATGGCCAGGTGCAGCTCGCCCCGACCGGAGACCTCGAAGCCGTCCGCCGTCGCCCCGTCGGCGACGCGCAGCGCCACATTGGTGCGCAGCTCCTTGTCGAGTCGCGCGCGCAGCTGGCGAGAGGTGCTGCTCAGCTTCTGCTCGCGCCCGGCGAAGGGCGACGTGTTGACCGTGAACTGCATCCGCAGGGTGGGGTCTCCGACCTCTATCCGGGGCAGCGCCTCCGGGGAGTCGGCGGCGCAGATGGAGTCGCCGATGTTGACCTCGGAGAGCCCAAAGACGGCGACGATGTCCCCGACCCTGGCCTCCGGGACCTCGATCTGGTGGAGACCGCGCCACACCAGGATGCCGGTGATGGCCTGCCGGCCGCTCCACCCGTCCGCGGAAGCGACGACCACCTCCTGCCCCCTGGTCAGCGTCCCCCGCTGCACCCTGCCCAGGGCCAGTCTCCCCCGGTAGGGGTCGTCGTCGAGTGAGCTGACCAGCAGCTGCAGGCTGAGGGAGGGATCGCCTCGGGGAGCGGGGACGTGGGCGACGATGGCGTCGAGGAGCGGCTCGAGATTGACGCCCGGGACGTTGAGTGAGGTGCTGGCGGTCCCCGCGCGCCCGGTGGCGAAGATCACCGGGGCGTCGAGCTGGGCGGCGTCGGTGGCCAGCTCCAGGAGGAGGTCGTGAGTGGCCTCAAGGGCCACGTTGGGGTCGGCGTTGGTCCGGTCCAGCTTGTTGATCACGATCACCGGCCGGAGGCCGAGCAGCAGGGCCTGGCGGAGGACCACCCGGGTCTGGGGCATCGGCCCCTCGGCCGCGTCCACCAGGAGGAGGCAGCCGTCGGCCATCGAGAGCACCCGCTCCACCTCCCCGCCGAAGTCGGCGTGGCCGGGGGTGTCGATGACGTTCAGGGTGACGTCGTGATAGCGGATGGACGTGTTCTTGGCGAGGATGGTGATGCCCCGCTCCCGCTCCAGGTCATTCGAATCCATGATCAGCTCACCCATCTGCTCGTGGTCGGCGAAGCTGTGCGTCTGCTTGAGCAGGGCGTCGATGAGCGTGGTCTTGCCGTGGTCGATGTGGGCGATGATCGCCACATTGCGGATGTCGTTGCGCTCGATGATGGACATGGGGGAGGGGTTTCCGATTCAGTGCATCTGGTGTTCTGGGTCGACGGGAGCAGCCCGTCAGACGCGGACCACCTGGCTGCCGGGATCTCGGCGACGCCGGCGCCCTGAGTGTAGCCGTCCACGGGGCGGGGGCAGAGATCGTCGGGAGGGCAATCGGGCGTCCTGGTCTCCGGGTGGGGCGGGCGTTACCCTCGCATCAGCCGGCCGGCCGGCCTCGGCGAGCGCCTGGAGGGCCCCGGCTGTCATCAGGTCGGAGGCGGCGAAGACGGCGTCGAGCCGGGCCGTTTGGCGAGCAGGAAGCGCATGCGGGCGCCGCCCTCGCGGGTCAGGTCGCCGGCTTCGACCATGCTCTCGTCGGTGGGCAGGCCGGCGGCAACGTGCATTTCGGCCCAGTCACCCCAATTGCAAGTTCCGAGCCAGACCCACACGGGGACAAGAGGGCGGCTCGCCCATCAACGCGCACTGTACTTGCGTCTGATTCCGAGGGCGATTATCCCACCCCCGACGATCAGCAGCACCAGGCCAGGGAACATGAAGTCGGGAGCTGCAGCGCCCGTGGAGGGCGTTGGTGCGCCGGGGGGCGTTGATGCGCCGGGGGGCGTTGGTGCGCCGGGGGGCGTTGATGCACCGGGGGGCGTTGGTGCACCGGGGGGCGTTGGTGCACCGGAGGACGTTGGTGCAGCGGGGGACGTTGAGGCAGCCGGGGACGTTGAGGCAGCGGGGGACGTTGAGGCAGCGGGGGGCGTTGAGGCAGCCGCAACCGTGCACGTGCCGCTCGGCGGGGTGATGTCGTTGGAGTCCAATGTGAGCGCGCCGTTTCGAGCCAGCGCCCGCCCCGTGAGATTGGCTCCGGTCACCATCGTGATGCTGGTGAGTGCCATCAGGTTGCCTTGGAACTGCGTGGTCGAGCCGAGCGTGGCCGAACTGCCAACCTGCCAGTACACGGCGCACGCCTGAGCACCATTCTGGAGAAGGACGACAGAGTTGCTCGCGGTGGTGAGCGTGCTGCCGATCCGGAAGATGAAGACGCCATTCCCGCTCAGGGTGAGTGAGCCGGTCAGCTGCGCCGAAGAGCTGAACGTGTAGACGCCGGGGCTCAAGTTCTCGCCGCCCAGGTCGTTGCCGGTCAGGTTGGACGTCGATGACGAGTTGGCGGCATCGGTGTATCCGGTCACCAGGTCGTTCTTCGCCTGCAGAGCCACAGCATCGCTGATGTGTTCGGCACCGGTGACGCTGCCGGGAGGAAATCCAGTGACTGCGGAACCTGGGTCCAGTCCCAGATTGCCGGTGATCACTGTGGGCCCGGTGTTGGTGATCGTCGATCCAGCGAGGACCGCGAAGTTGAGGGCCGTCCCCAGGCTTGGCTGGGTGGCCGCAAAGGCCGCCGCCGGCCATGCGCCGGCGATCGCAGCGGTGACCAAGGCCACGAGGAAGACCCTGCTGGAGTGGGTCGCGGACTTGCGCGTCGTGCTCCCGCCGGCCACGGCTGCGCTGATCGGAGTGAATGTCGTTTGCATCATGGGCTCGCCTCGCTTTCATTGCGATGGCCGTGGAGCGGGAGGGTGCGTAACCGGCGCATCGGTCACCCGTAACCTCCATTCGCCGTTCCACCACCAGAGCGTGCCTTTCTTTGTGCAAGAGGTCACGCGCTCAGCACCTGTGCGATCACCACACGTCATCCGTCGCTTCCCGCCTCGTTGTGGTGCGAGCTATCCTCACCGACCCCGAGGGTGACTGGAGCAGCGCCCGGAGGCGACTCACCCTGGAGCAGCGCCCAGAGGCGGCTCATCCTGGAGCAGCGCCCGGAGCAGGCGCACCCGCGTGGGGTGCGCCTGCAGGCGGAAGCTGACCACGGCGATGGCGACCTGCTCCCTGGTCAGGGTCCGGCTGAGAGGTATGGTGCCGAGGCCCAGAATCGAACTGGGGACACCGGGTTTTTCAGACCCGTGCTCTACCAACTGAGCTACCTCGGCACGCCGCCCCTTCGGCGCTCTCGCGGCATCCTGCCCGGTGGCGCCCTCCAGTGCGAAGGGCGAGGATACCTGGTTGGCCACCGGCCGAGGCGCCCGTCGCACCCGGGGGATCAGCCCTCCAGCACCGCCGACGCCGGGCCCGCCAGCTCCGCCCGACGGTGGGCGGTGGCGATGGCCGCCTCGGGGTCGCCGTCGAGGGCGGCCACCCCCGCCCGGATGGAAGTCTCCAGGGAGATGCGCCGCATCAACCCGAAGACCCGGTCGGCGACGGTCACGCCGGCGTCCACGCCGCCCTCGGTGATGAGCAGGGCCGAGGTGCCGTCACGGTCGATGGTCACCGGCTCGTTGGCCCGGGCGTACGCGATGATCAGCTGGGCGTAGCCGGCGCGCGCGCCTGGCGGGATCTCCTCCGAGATCACGAAGACCAGGCAGGCACCGTCACTGCCGGTGTCGCGCGCCGTCGCTAGGAACTCGGCGCGGGTCACCGCCCAGGGGAGGTGGGAGAGCGCGTCGCTGGTCACCGGGTGCCATGGTGACATGGGGACGGCTCAAAGGGAATGGTCACCGCGCCCGGGCGTCCTCGCGGTGCGGGCAGTCCTCGACGTCGTGGTGGCAGTGGCAGCTCGGGGAGACGGAGAGCAGCGCCAGGTCGCCGTCCGGGAAGGAGATGAGCGGGGCCCGGTCCGGTCCGGGCGTCCCGGCATCGCGGAGCTGCGCCGCCAGGACGTACACGGCCGCCCCCGCGACCCGCGTCCACGCGGGCATGTTGGGTACCCCGGCGCGCACCATCCGCTCGGCCGCCTCCGCGCTCGGGGCCTCGTCCAGGCGGCGGTGGCCGACCGAGGGGCGGTAACTGCCCGCGCGAAGGTCGGGCTGGATCCCCGGGGCGTCCTCGAGCAGCGCCGTGATCGCCGTCTCGAGCAGCGGCAGACCGGCTCCGACCAGCCGCTTGGTCAGGGTGCCGGAGGTGTCGCGAGGGTCGACGGCGATCTCGGCCTGGGCGAGGATCGGCCCCGCATCGACCTTCGGGACCGCCCGATGGAGGGTGATCCCGGTGAGCTGCGCCCCGTCGGCGATGACCCAATAGACCGGCTCCGGACCCCGGTAGTGGGGCAGCAGCGAGGGGTGGATGTTGATGAAGCCGTGATGGGGGATGCGCAGGGTGGGGGCGTTGACGATCTGATTGAAGCTGGCCATGACCGCCGCTTCCGGGCGCAGCGCCGCCAGGTCGATGCGGCTGTGGTCGTCATTGATCCGCCAGGTGCGGAGCAGGGGGACGCCGAGGTGATCGGCGATCCGGCTCAGCGCGTTGTCCCCGAGGATGGCCGGGTGGGCGCCGGGGGAGGTGACGATCCCGCAGACGTGGACGTCCAGCTGGAGCAGGCCGAGGAGGAATGCCAGCGAGTAGTCGGAGGGGAAGCCGACGAAGAGGATCCGCGGCCCGGAGCCGGCCTCGGCGTGTCGCGCCGGTGCCCGGGGGAGGTCGCGGTCAGGGGCGAAGCTGAGGCTGGTCCGCCCCAGCAGCTCCTCACGGACCGCGTCCAGGTAGGGGGAGATCGTCGCCATAGGGCCATTCTGGCGAGTCAGGTCGTTAACAGCCCCTCCCGGCGCAGACCGGCCAGCGCCTCCACCACCGCGCCGGGGCGCGCGGCGGCCGGGACGGCGGCGACGGCACCCTCCAGCTCGGCGGCGCTCTGGTCAGGCCGGGCGAGCATGGCGCGGAGGACGGCGCCTCGGAGCTGCCGCATGCTCCCCGGGTAGGGCGCCTGCTTGCGGGGCGGCGCCTCCACCCCCTCCGCGAGGCGGGCGCGCGACGCGCATCCCGGGGCCAGGGGGCAGCGCTGGCAGGCGGCGCTCCGCCGCCGGCAGAGCAGGGCACCGACGTCGAAGAGCGCCAGGGTGTAGTCGCGCCAGGACATCGCCGCGGGGCGATGCGCCTCGAGCGCCGCGTCCAGGCGCGCGCCGGGAGCCGTCTCCACGCCGAGGTAGCAGCGGGCGGCCACCCGCCCGAGATTGACGTCGCGGGCGGGCGCGCCGGGGCGGTCGAAGGCAAGGCAGAGGAGCGCGCGGGCTGTGTAGGGCCCGACCCCGGGCAGCCGCCGCAGACCGGCCTCGTCCGCCGGCCAGCCACTCGCCGCGATCGTCGCCGCGCCGCGCCAGAGGGCCGCCGCGCGCCGTGGGTAGCCCAGGCCCTCCCACTCCCTGAGCACCTCGTCGAGGGAGGCTGCGGCGCAGCTCTCCGGCGTGGGCCAGCGCTCGAGGAAGCGGCGCCAGCGGGGGAGGACCCGGGCCACGGGGGTCTGCTGGAGCATCACCTCGCTGACCAGCACGGCCCAGGGGTCGCGGGTTCGGCGCCAGGGCAGCTGGTGGCGGCCACCGGCCGCGTACCAGGCGGTGAGACCCGCGGTCACGGCCGGCCGTGCCCCGGGAGCGACGTGGCACACTCGCTGGCACACACCAGGAGGAGAGCATGGCGCGGCACACGGTCACCCTCATCCCCGGCGACGGCATCGGCTACGAGGTCAGCGCCGCGGCGCGACGGGTCATCGACGCATCCGGGGCGGACATCGAGTGGGAGGTCCACGACGCCGGTCTCGACGTGATCGAGAAGTACGGCGAGCCGATGCCGCCCCACGTCCTCGAGTCGATCCGCAAGAACCGGGTCGCCATCAAGGGCCCTCTGACCACGCCGGTGGGCAAGGGCATGCGGAGCGTCAACGTCGCGCTCCGCCGGGAGCTGGACCTCTACGCCCTGGTCCGCCCCTGCAAGTCGTACCCCGGTGTCCGGAGCCGCTACCAGGACATCGACCTGGTGATCATCCGTGAGAACACGGAGGACCTCTACGCCGGGATCGAGTTCCAGGAGGGGGAGCCGGAGACCCTCAAGCTGATCGAGACCATCGGCGAGCTGGGCGGCCGGACCATCCGGCCCGACTCCGGCATCAGCATCAAGCCGATCTCGGTGTTCGGCACCCGGCGCGTCTTCCGCTTCGCCTTCACCTGGGCCAGGGCCAACGGTCGGCACAAGATCACGGCCGTGCACAAGGCCAACATCATGAAGTACACGGACGGTCTCTGGCTCCGGGTCGCCCAGGAGGTGGCCCAGGAGTTCCCCGACCTGGAGTTCGAGGATCGGATCGTCGACAACATGTGCATGCAGCTGGTCCAGAAGCCCGAGCTGTATGACGTCATGGTCATGCCCAACCTCTACGGGGACATCCTGAGCGACCTCTGCGCCGGGCTGGTGGGCGGGCTCGGCCTCGCCCCCGGGGCCAACATGGGGGACGAGATCGCCGTCTTCGAGGCCACCCACGGGTCCGCCCCCCGGTACGCCGGCAAGAACGTCGCCAACCCGATGGCGATGATGTTCAGCGGCGTTCTGATGCTTCGTCATCTGGGCGAGCTCGAGGCCGCCGAGCGGCTGGAGCGCGGCCTGGCCGCGGTCATCGCCCGCGGAGAATCGGTCACCTATGACATGAAGCCGCAGCGCGACGACCCCACCGCGGTGGGCACGTCCCAGGTCGCCGACGCGGTCATCGCCGAGATGGAGTAGCCCCGGGCCTCGGGGTAGGCGGCCGGGGTCGCGCCAGATCCATGTTTGACGCAGAAGACGAGCACGGGGTCCGCGTGCGGTGGGCGGTGCCGTATGGATGTGACAAGCGGCTGGACGTGTACTCTCCCGGCCGTGCCGATCACGCGTCACCCGCGCTTCTGCTCTGGCACGGTACCGGGTGCGATGAGCGTGATGTCCTCGAACCGCGACGCTCAGGAAGGGACAGTCTCTCCCGTCCCCGTCTGGCTCGTGCACGGACTCCGGGATACGACCGTGCCTGTCGAGCGGTCACGCCGCCTGGCTGCACTCCTCGGGCAGCGCGGCTGGCCTGTCCACCTCGAGGAGACCGACACCGAGCACGCCGGGGTCGTCATGACGGAGTACGATCCCGCACTCTGCCGCTGCCGGCCGGCGACGGCAGATCACGCCATCAGGGCCGGTCACCGGACGGCCGAGAACCTCGCGCTGGCGGCGCAGGGTGACGGCGGCTAGTGGCGCGCCTGAACGTCTAGGTGTCGGACGACTGATGATCTGGTGCCGGCGTGGAGAGCGCCAAGCGCGTGGAGCGTCCCACGGCTGTGTACCCCGTCACCAATGCACCCCTTAGGGACACTTCTGTCCGAAAGGCCCTGTGAGGGGGCGGGTAGCCCACCCGCATGCCCAACTCGGCGCTGATCCGCTGGGCGGAGGCGACCTGCGGGTTCCAGATCACCGGACCTGTGCCGGGATGCTCGCGGAGGTGGCACCAGATGGCGTCGGCGACGCGGGCGGCCAGCTCGGGAGACGGGACTCTGTCGGGGAAGACCGGGCTGGGGCTCGCCCCGGGGCCCAACACGGTCTGAGCGACCGCGGTCAGGGCAGGACCTCCTCGCGGTAGGCCGTGACCCGCAGCCGTGGCGTGGCCGTCGCTCGTGCACCTCGCGCCGCCTCCGCGAAGGCGGCGGCCAGCCCGTCGCGCTGGAAGGCGGCGCTGATCCGCTGAGCGGAGGCGTTATCCGGATCCCAGACCACCGGCTCGGCGCCGGGATGATCGCGAAGGTGGCGCCAGATGGCGCCGGCGACGCAGGCGGCCAGCTCGGGAGATGGCACCCCATCGGGGAAGACCGCCGGGGCGAGGCTGCGGCAGTACGCCTCCGCCTCGGGGGTGCCGGCCAGGAGGTCGGAGCCCGATGGCCCGCGCGGTCGCGGGGTGACGTCCATGCGGGTGCGATCGTGGCACGTCAGCGGGAGGGCGCGGGCCGCTGCCCGGCCGCCGCCGCGGTCCCGCCGCGATCCGCTCCGCCGCTCCGCCGCGCCCGGCGGCGCTCCGGCCAGAAGGGCAGGTCGAGGATGAGGATGGAGGCGAGCGCCACCCCGGTGGCGCCGAGGAGATACCAGGGCCACGGCCCGAGCAGGGCGAGCAGCCCGGGAGGGTGCTGGGCGTGCAGGTAGTCGTAATCGCCCCCGGTCACGATGTCCACCACCCCGACCAGGGCCAGGAATACCACCGTGATGGCGATCACTCGGAGGGCGGCGCGGGGGCGGGGATGGAGAGCGAGTCCCACCACCAGCCAGCAGGCGGCGAGCAGCACCCCGATGTGATCGAGGTAGAACTCGAACCAGTCGTAGGAGGGGAAGAAGATCGGGTGGTCCGGGGTGAGCAGCCCCTGGAGGCTCCCGGCGAGACCCCAGAACCAGGTGATCTCGACCAGGATGGGACGCCGCGTGACCAGGGCCACCCCGCCCACGAACGCCGCCACGTCGCAGACGTAGAGGGGGAGGCTGAACCCGACCGTCCAGGTGTGGGCGACGTAGGTCTCGCCCAGGCCGCCCTGCCACTGGACGATCTCGAAGGCGATCTCGTTGGCGACGAGGAGGAAGGCGAGGACCCAGGAGGAGATCAGGACCCAGCGCCCCGGCCGCAGCCGCACCAGGGGGACCAGCCCACCAACCACCCCGACCGTGACCGCCAGGGCGAGGAGGTGGCCGGGACCCACCGATGAAGCCATGGGCCGGAGTCTGGGCCAGGTGCGGCGCGGGCGCGTCGGGGAAAGCCCGGGCCGTGTACAGTCGCGGTGTCTGCGCAGGAGTCAGAGGGCGTGATCCAGGGATGGCCAGCACAGCAGGAGAGGGTCAGGGGGGCGAGCGCGCGGACCTGCCCGACCCGCGGCCCGAGCACCATCGCGACATCCAGGGGGGGACGGCCCGGGCGGCCGTCTTCGGGGTCAGCGACGGCCTGTTGACGAACGTCTCGCTCATCCTCGGGGTCGCGGGTGCCAGCCCGACCTCCGGGTTCGTCCGCCTCGCCGGCATGGCCGGCCTGGTGGCGGGGGCCATCTCGATGGCCGCGGGCGAGTACATCTCCATGTCCGCCCAGCGAGAGCTGTTCCACCGCGAAGTGGCGGTCGAGCGGGAGGAGCTGCGCCGCAACCCCGACTTCGAGCGGCGGGAGCTGGTCGCCGTCTACTTGGGAAGGGGCGTGCCCCGGGCGATCGCCGAAGACTTCGTCGAGGCGCTGATGCGGGACCCGGAGGTGGCCCTGGCTGTGCATGCCCGCGAGGAGCTGGGCATCGATCCGTCGCGCACCGGGTCGCCGACCGGCGCCGCGGTGTCGTCCTTCGTCAGCTTCGCGGTCGGGGCGGTGATCCCGCTCTTCCCGTGGTTCTTCGCCACCGGGTGGGGGGCGGTGCTCGTCTCCATCGTGCTGGGGGCTGTGGCCGCCCTCGCCATCGGCGCCGCCATCGGCTACTTCTCGGAGCGCTCGATCTTCCGCGCCGCGGTCCGGCAGCTGCTCATCACCGCCGGCGCCGCGGCGGTGACCTTCGGTGTGGGCAGGCTGGTGGGCGGCGTCACGACGGCCACCTGATGAATGCGGCGCAGGTGACACCGCGCATCCTCGTCGCCGAGGACGAGACCGACATCCGCGAGCTGCTGCGGCTCGCCCTGACCGCGGCCGGCTACGAGGTCGAGACCGCGCCCGACGGCGGCGCCGCCTGGGAGCTGGCGGTGGCGCGGCCCCCCGAGCTGGTCGTCACCGACCTGCGCATGCCCGGGATGGACGGGCTCGAGCTGATCCGGGCCCTGCGTTCGGAGCCGTCACTGAGCGGCACTCCGGTCATCCTCTTCACCGCCTACGTCTCCTCCGACCCGCGGGTCTCCGAGGCCGGCCAGATCTGGGGCGTGGAGGTGGTGACCAAGGGGTCCATCGCCGAGCTCCGCCGGGTGGTGGCCCGGCTGCTCCGCGGCGAGGCGGCCTAGCCGGGGCACGGTCAAACGGTACGGCCGCATCGTCGCTCCGCAGGATGTCCGGCAGACCGCTGCCACGGAGCATCAGGTCGCCGGAAGCGAAGCGGCCCACATGGTCACCCACGACCAGGTGGCCCTGCCCGGTGATGATGTGGAGGATCTCCACCTCGGGGTGCATTAGGATTGATTCATCCCGGCCAGCCTGACGTTGGCGGAAACTCAAGGAGGACGGTAATGCCTGCACCCCATTTCGCGAACATCGGTCCCATTCGTTACGAGGGCCCCGAGAGTCGCAACCCGCTGGCTTACCGTTGGTATGACGCCGAGCGCGTGGTTCTGGGCCGGACCATGGCCGAGCACCTGCGCATCGCCGTGTGTTATTGGCACACCTTCTGCTTCAACGGGGCCGACATGTTCGGCGTGGGGACCTTCCAGCGGCCCTGGAACGAGGCCGGTGATCCTCTGAAGCAGGCCGAGGACAAGCTCGACGCGGCCATGGAGTTCATCCAGAAGCTCGGGGTCCCCTTCTACACCTTCCATGACCGCGATCTCGCCCCCGAACTGGGCACCATGAAGGCCAGCCAGAAGGCCTTCGCCCAGATGGTGGACAAGGCCGCCGAGGCCCAGGCCAAGGCCGGGAAGAAGCTTCTGTGGGGCACGGCGAACCTGTTCTCCCACCCACGCTACATGTCAGGCGCGGCGACCAATCCCGATCCTGAGGTGTTCGCTTGCGCCGCGACCCAGGTCCGGGATGCCCTGGAGGCGACCAAGCGGCTGGGCGGCGTCAACTACGTCCTGTGGGGTGGCCGGGAGGGCTACGACACCCTTCTCAACACCGACCTCCGCAAGGAGCTGGATCAGCTCGGGCGCTTCCTCACGCTGGTGGTGGAGCACAAGCACAAGATCGGCTTCCAGGGGCGCATCCTGCTCGAACCCAAGCCGATGGAACCGACCAAGCATCAGTACGACCACGACGTGGCGACGGTCTACGGATTCCTGTCCCGGCATGGCCTTGAGAAGGAGATCGGCGTGAACATCGAGTGCAACCACGCCACCCTGGCCGGCCACAGTTTCGAGCACGAGGTGGCGACGGCGGTGGCCCTGGGCATCTTCGGCTCGGTGGACGCGAACCGGGGCGACGTGCAGAACGGCTGGGACACGGACCAGTTCCCCAACGACGTGCGGGAAACGGCGCTGGCGCTCCATCACATCCTGAACGCCGGCGGGCTGACCACCGGAGGGTTCAACTTCGACGCCAAGCTGCGCCGGCAGAGCACGGACCTGGTCGATCTCTTCCACGGCCATATCGGCGGCATCGATACCCTGGCCAAGGGGCTCCTGGTTGCAGCCGAACTGATCGAGACCGAGGCGCTCACCAAGCCGCTCGGGGAGCGCTACGCCGACTGGGACGGCGCGCTGGGGCGCCGCATCCTAGCCGGGCAGGCCGACCTGGCGGGGCTTGCGGACGAGGTGCTCACCAGCGGTATTGAACCGAGTTTCCGGTCGGGTCACCAGGAAGCGCTCGAGAACGCGGTCAGTCGCGCCCTCTGACCGGCAGGGCGGGTTTGCTGGAGCGGGTGCCCCCGGTTACCGGGGGCACCCCATGCTCGGTGAACGCGTTGCCGCCATCAGGAGAACCGTGAAAACCCTGGACACCAAGTTGGCCCGGATCCGCTCAGGTGCATATCGCCCCCAGGACTTCATCATTGCCGATGCCAAGGACGGTGACATGGCCTTTGGCCTCCTGTCGCCGGGGCCGAGGCGAGACGCCTCGGGCAATCTGCTCTCCGGAAACGCCAATCGGGCCGCTTACCTGCAGGCCATGCGGGAGATGACCGGCTCCGGGTTGATCGACATCATGCTGGCCAGCGCCTCGTCGGTGGAGATTCTGAGCCAGGAGGGGCTGTTCGATGGCAGCCCGGTCACCCCGGCGGTGCGTTTCAACGACACGACCGATATCTGGTCTCCGCGCGGGGCCCGCTACACCCAATCGCATTCGCGCCCTTTCCGAACGGCCCGCATCGCGAAACTCCGACCAGTGGTCGATCTTGGGCTGTATTCCATCACCTTCTCCAATGATGTGGAGAGTGACCTGCGCACCCTGGAAGCCTATTCGGCCTTCCGGGCCGAGGCGGACCTTCTGGGCCTTCGCCACTTCCTGGAAGTGTTCAATCCGGCTTTTGATGTGGCCATTCCAGCGGGGGAGCTCGGCCATTACATCGGCGACTGCGTCGTGCGCTGCCTTGGGGGGGTTCTGGCCGCGGAACAACCGCTGTTTCTGAAGCTCGTCTACAACGGCCGCAGGGCGATGGAAGAACTGGCCAACTACGATTCTGCCAGGCTGGTGGTGGGTATCCTGGGTGGCGCCAAGGGCACCACACGCGACACTTTCGAACTGCTGGCCCGAGCTGAGCAGGCTGGGGCCCGCGTGGCGCTGTTCGGCCGCAAGATCAATTACGCAGAGTGCCCCCTGACGTTGGTGGCCTTGATGCGCAGGGTGATTGAGCGGGAAGTGTCCCCGGTCGAAGCGGTGAAGGTCTATCACGCGACCCTGGCGAGCAAGGGGATTCGGCCACTGCTGGCCATGGCCGACGACGTGGAGATCAGCGATCCCGTCCTCAGAGCGGAGGCGTGAAGCACACCCGCCGCTCCTAGCGCACCGAAGCGGGCGGGCCCCGGCAGGCGCCCGAACGGTTGTGTTCCGAACGAGTGTTCGGTATGCTACCGCTTCGTGACCATCGCTCTGGCTCCCTCCGTCGGCGAGCGGATCGCCGATCTCCGTCGCCAGCCCTGGGTGCAGAGGCGCCTCGCCCACGAGGTGATCCTGCCCGCTCAGCCGGCCGACCTCCGGCCCTGGCCGGAGCGGCTCCACCCCGAGCTGGTCGCGGCGCTCACGGCCCGCGGCCTGGATCGCGCCTACTCCCACCAGGCGGAGGCGATCGAGGCGGCGCTGGACGGCCGGGACGTGACCCTGGTCACACCGACCGCCAGCGGTAAGACCCTCGGCTTCGTCGTCCCGGTCCTCGACTCCTGGCTGCGCGACCCGGACAGCCGCTCCCTCTGGCTCTTCCCGACCAAGGCCCTCGCCCAGGACCAGCTCGCCGGGCTGCGCGACCTGGTCGAGGAGCTGGCTCCCGAGCGTCGCGACCGCCTCCGCGCCGCCACCTTCGACGGGGACACCCCCACCGGGCTGCGCCGTGCCATCCGGGAGGGAGGGCACATCGTGGTGACCAACCCGGACATGCTGCACAGCGGCATCCTGCCCCACCACACTGGTTGGGCCGGGCTGCTGCGCTCGCTCCGCTACGTGGTCATCGACGAGCTGCACGCCTACCGCGGCCTCTTCGGCTCCCACCTCGCCAACGTGCTGCGCCGCCTGCTCCGGATCTGCCGCTTCTACGGCAGCAACCCCACCGTCATCTGCTGCTCGGCGACGATCGGCAACCCCGGTGAGCTGGCCCAGCGGCTGCTCGGACGGCCGGTCACGGTGATCGACCGCAACGGGGCGCCCCGCGCCGAGCGTCACCTCTGGTTCTGGGCACCGCCGCTCAGCGACGCGACCCTGGGGGTGCGCCGATCGGCGGTGCTGGAGGCGCGGCGGCTGATCGCAGAGCTGCTCCGCCTCGACCTCCAGGTCATCGGCTTCTGTCGCAGCCGCAGCTCGGTCGAGGTCCTGCTCAGCTACCTGCGCCAGCTCGAGGCGGGCGGGTCGGGCCGGGCACCCTCGATCCGCGGCTACCGTGGTGGCTACCTGCCCCTCGAGCGGCGAGCCATCGAGGCGGGGCTGCGCGGCGGGAGCGTGCGGGCGGTGGTCGCCACCAACGCCCTGGAGCTGGGCGTCGACATCGGCGGCCTCGACGCCTCGGTGCTGGTCGGCTATCCGGGCACCCTGGCCAGCACCTGGCAGCAGCTGGGCCGGGCCGGGCGGCGGGATTCCGCCTCCCTGGGCGTCTTCATCGCCTCCGACGCGCCCCTCGACCAGTTCCTGCTGCGCCACCCCGAGTACCTGCTGGAGACCCCACCGGAGCGCGGGCTCGTCGACCCCGACAACCTCCTGGTGCTCGGTTCGCACCTGCAGGCGGCCGCCTTTGAGCTCTCCTTCGACCAGGGCGAGAGCTTCGGCAACGTCGGGGCCGAGCTGACCGGGTCGCTGCTCGAGTGCTTTGCGGAGGACGGCCTGGTCCACCGGAGCGGGAGCCGCTACTACTGGAGCGCCGATGCCTTCCCCGCTGAGGCGATCTCCCTGCGGCGTGCGGCTGCCAGCAACGTCGTGATCATCGACACCTCCAGCGATCCCTCGGGGCCTGGCCAGGGGCCCCAGGGCCCGTGGGCCGGCAGCGGCGGTGGGCGCCCGGGCAGCCACGGGCGGGTCATCGGCGAGGTCGACCAGTTCTCCGCGCCGGTGCTGGTCCACGACGACGCCATCTACCTCCACGAGGGGCGGCAGTACCACGTCGAGCGGCTGGACTGGGAGGAGAAGCGCGCCTACGTCCACCCCATCGGCGTCGACCACTACACCCTGGCCGAGACCCGCCAGGCGGTTCGCGTCCTGGAGCGGTTTGCCGGGCCGGTGGGGGAGAGGGTGCTGCGCAGCCATGGCGAGGTCCGGGTCAGCCGGCTCGCCACCGTCTACAAGAAGGTCCGGTTCCTCACCCACGAGAACGTCGGGTCGGGGCCGATCAACCTTCCCGAGCAGGATCTCCACACCACCGCGGTCTGGGCGGCGTTCCGGCCCGCCACTCTCGGCAGCATGCCGGCGGCGGAGCAGGAGGCCGGCCTGCTGGGGGCGTCGCGCGCTCTGCACGCGGCGGCCTGCCTGCTCTGCATGTGCGACCCGCGCGATCTCGGCACCCATGTCGAGCTGCGCACAGAGGCAAGTCCGGACGGGCAGCACCCGGCGCCGGTGTCGCTGGGCCCGTCCGCCCCGGGCGAGCCCCAGGAGTTTGTCGCGGGCTGGCGCCCGGCGGCACCGGCGGCCTTGCCGGGCGAGGAGGGCATCGGGTGGCCCGCCGTCTACCTCTACGACGCCACTCCCGGCGGTGTCGGGTTCGCCCAGGCCTGCTTTGAGCGTTTCGCGGAGATGGTGGCGTCGGCCATCGACCTGGCCGCCGACTGCTCCTGCGCCACCGGCTGCCCGTCCTGCGTCGGACCGGCGCCGCCTGGCTGTGACCGCCGGGCCGCGGCGCTCCGGCTGCTGCGCCTCGCCGCGGAGCCCGCCTGAGCGGATGGGCTCGCCGGCAGCCACCGCCACCCCGGTGAGCGCGCTCCGCGCGCGTCTCGCGGCCATGGGCGGGCTGGTCGATCTCTCGCGGCCGCTGCCCCCGTCGCGGATGGTGCGCGCCGAGCCGCAGCAGGCGCCCGCCGAGCGTGCCGTCGCCCTCGGCTTCGCCGCCGAGGGGGCGGCGCTGGTCCGGCGGGTGAGGGTCGACCTCGGACCCTTCCTGGAGCGGGCCGGCGCCGGCGGCCCGGCCGCACCACCCGACCTGGTCCGCCTTCTCTACCGGCTTCCGCCGGGCGCACCGGCCGGCCCCTTCTCGGATGGCGAGGCGATGGTCCTCGACATCGAGACCCTGGGGCTGCGGGGCAGCGGCGTGGTGCCCTTCCTGGTAGGCCTGGGGGTGCCACGGGGACGGTTCCTGGAGATCGACCAGTACCTGCTCGCCGACCTCGGCGGCGAGGGGCCGATGCTGGATGCGGTCGCCGCCCGTGTCGGTACCTCGCGGGTCCTGCTCACCTACAACGGGCGCGGCTTCGACGTCCCCGTGCTGCGGGCCCGCTGCATCATCAACCGGCGACCGGCGGACGCCATCTCCCCGGCGATCCATTGCGATCTGCTGGGGCCGGTGCGGCGGCTCTTCCGCGAGCGCCTGGGTTCCTGCACCCTCCGCCAGGCCGAGGTTTCCCTGCTCGGCCTCGTGCGCGAGGACGACGTCCCGGGTGCGGAGGCGCCTGCCCGCTTCCGGGCGTGGCTGGACGGGGGCCCGCCCTCTGTCCTGGAGGGGGTCATCCGCCACAACCAGCTCGACCTCTGCTCCACCGTGGTGCTCGGGGCGCGGCTCGCCGCGCATGCGGGTGGGCTCCTCGTCGAGCCGGTGCACCCGGCGGACCGCTACCGGCTCGCCGTCCACCTGGAGGCCGTCGGCATGGCCGATGCCGCCGCGACGCATCTCACCACCGCGTTCCGGGACGCGGCCTCGCCGTGGTCACGACCTGCCGGCCACCGGCTGGCCCGCCGCCTCCGCCGGGACACACCCGGGTCCCAGACCGCCGTCCTCCGCGAGCTCTGGCGCCGCCATCCGGAGGACCTCACCGCCGCCCGGGGGCTGGCCATCGCCCTGGAACGGCGGGGAGAGATCGAGGCAGCCCTCGCCGTCTGCGCCGAGGCGGAGGCGGTGCTCGCGAGCTGGGCCGGCTGGCGGAGGCGTCTCGCCGTGGTCGCCGCTCGCCACACGGGCGAGCCGAAGGCGGAATGGCGGCGCCGGAGGGAGCGGCTCAGCCGGCGCGCAAGGCGGGGCCGTGAGGCGGCGCTGCCCCTCGCCGGGGGCGGCTGACCGGCATCACGGGCCCGCTGCCGCGGGCCGGGTGAACCCTTCCGGTACCGAAGCCCGTTCCACGGGCGACAATGGCCGGCCGATGGACCCTGTGATGCCAGCTTTCGAGGACCCCGAGGGGTCTCAGCTGCCGGAGACCCCTCGGGGTGAGGCCCAAACGGTCGCGCCCGGCGCGTTGCGAGCGGGGAGCGGGCTGCGCGGGGTGCGCAATTCGCTGATGATGCTGGCCGCCCAGCTCTCCTCCCGGGTGCTGGCCCTCGGCTCGGTCATCGTGATCATCCACTCCCTGGGCGCCGGGGAGTTTGGCCAGATGCAGACCGCGATCACCTACGGGGCGATCGTGTCAGTGATCGCCGACCTCGGCCTGAGCACCCTCTACCTGCGTGAGGGTGCCCGCCGTCCGGAGCTGATGGGCCGGTACCTGGACAACATGCTGTCGCTCCGCATCCCCCTCCTGGCCCTGGCCATCCTGGTGCTGACCGGTGCCCTCTGGCTGGTCGGGCTGCACTCCCTGGTCGTCGCCTCGGCCGCGCTCCTGGTCGGCTCCGGGCTCCAGCTCCTCCTGCGCAACAGCTTCTACGCCCTCCAGCGGGTCAAGTTCGTGGCCCTCGAGATCATCCCCGAGGCCCTGCTGCTGCTCGGACTGGTGGTGATCGGCGCCGTGAAGGACCTCGGCACCGCCTACTTCATCTGGGCCTACACCTTCAGCTACCTCGGCGCCGCCGCGTACTTCGCGGTGGCCCTGGTCGCGACCGGTGCCTGGCGGCCGCGCTGGCGATTCGAGTGGAGCCTGATCCGCCCATGGATGGTGATGACGGCGCCGCTCGCGGTCAGCTACGTCTTCACCACCGTGTACTGGCAGATCGACGTCCCCATCCTCCAGCACTTCGGCCCCTCGACCCTGACCCACTGCCCAACCCTCACCAGCCTCAGCTACTGCGAGGTGGGTTGGTACCAGGCCGCGTACAAGCCGTTCCAGGCGCTGCTCGTCATCCCCTTCGCGCTGCGCACCGTGGTCTTCCCGCTCCTCGCCGTGTACCACCGGGAAGCGCCGGAGCGGCTCGTCATCGCGGTCCAGAAGTTCTTCAAAGCGCTGGTCGCGCTCGGGCTTCCCGCCTCCATCGGGGTGATCGTGCTGGCCGACCAGTACACGTCGCTCTTCACCCTTCCCGCGCAGGCGTCGCCCGCGCTGCGGCTGCTCGGGGTGACCATCGTCTTCATGTTCGCGGACAACGCCAACGCGACCGGGCTGCTCGCCATGGACCGGCAGCGCACCTACGCCTGGATCGTCGGAGCCGGCCTGGTGCTCAACGCCGTCCTCAACGCGGTGCTGATCCCGGTCTTCGAGCACCTGCATCCGGGTACCGGCTACCTGGTGACCAGCGCCAGCACCGCCGCCACCGAGATCGGCCTCGTCGTCATCGGCCTGATCGTGCTGCGGCACCTCGGGGTGAGCGTCCCGGTGGTGCGCCTGAGCTGGCGGATCGTGCCCCCCGCCCTGCTGATGGGCGGCTTCCTGCTGCTCGTCCATCCCGAGGGCCGGCTCGCCACCGTCGGCTTCACACTCGTCGCCGGGGCCATCTACCTGGCCGCGCTCTGGCTCATCCGCGCCGCCGATGCCGACGAGCGGCAGCTGCTACGCCGCGCGTTGCGGCGGGGCTGACCGGCCGCTTCGCGACCCGCTCCGACGCCGCTGCGGCGGACGGCTACGGCCCCGCGATCGCACTGGCGCTCGGCGTGGCCGCGCTCGTCGCGGGGGCCGAGGCCGGAGCCCCGGAGGAGGAGGGGACGTCCAGCCCACCCTGGGTGAAGTCGCTCCACGGCGTCTGCCAATCGCCCTCGCCGTCGGTGTACGACGCCTCGAGCGTGCTCCCGACCACCTCGACCGGGTCACCCACCTGACTCCAGTTGTAGTAGGTCACCGCGTTGTCGGTGCTCAGGTTGATGCAGCCGTGGGAGCTGTTGGTGTCGCCGTACGGGTACAGGCTGCAGCTGTCGCCATAGCAGACCCACGGGGCAGCGTGAATGAAGTACCCGTCGCTGGAGACGGCGGTATCGTCGTAGACCGCCTCGTTGTAGTACTCGGAGCCGCCCGGGATGCAGGCGGCGGCGGTCTCGAAGGTGGGGCACGACTGCATCTGCACGACCGGTGAGTGGTAGAGCACCACCAGGGTGCCGTCGATGGTGTCGTAGCCGGGCTTGCCGGTGTTGGTCGGCCAGCTGTCGATGAGCTGTCCGGTGGTGGCCGAATCGCCGTTGTAGACCTGCATCGTGCGGGTCTGGGTGTTGACGACCGTGAGGTGCGCGGCCCCGACGCTGAAGCTCGTGCTCCAGTCGCCGAGCCCCCAGTAGCCGTTGCCGGCGTCCACCCCGTTGAGGTCCGCGGTGACCGTGACCGTGGTCCCGCTCTGCCAGAAGTTCTCGGGCCGGTAGTGGACGTCCTCGTCGTCGAACCAGTACCAGCCCCCCGTCTGGGGCGGGTTGCTGACCACCGCGATGTGATCGACGATCGCCTGCTGGGCGGAGGTGGGGATCGGAGTGTTGAACTCAAGCTCGATGGGCATCCCGATCCCGACGGTCTCGCCGTTGCTCAGGGAGAGGACCGTGGTGAGCAGCCGCTTGGCGCTGGTGATGGTCTGGAAGCTGGAGGTCGCCACGGTCTCGCCAGCGCGGCTGTTGACCGCCGTGGCGGTCACCGCGTAGGTGGCGTCGGGGTCGAGCCCGCCCGCATAGGTCCACTCCGCGCCGCCGTCCGCCCACGCCCAGGGGAGGGTCTCGGGAGTGCCGTTGTCCTTGACGGTGACGGAGCGCACGGTGGCGTTGACCGCGTACACCGTCAGGGCGGCGTCCAGGCCGACCCCGGTCGTCCCATCTGCCGGTGTCACGGTCACCGACGGCGGGCTGTCGGCCGCCAGCTGGCTCCCGGAGGTGGAGCCGGGCCGCGGGCTCGAGGTCGGGCTCGCTGAGGCCGCCGGGGCGAGGCTGCACCCGGTCAGTGCGACGGCGACCACTCCGAGGGCGACCACCCAGGCGCCATGCCTCACCGCTGAACGCGTCACTCCTGGCACCGTACGACGTCCTGGTCCAAAATGGCGTCTGCCCTCACGGGTTGCGTCGCACTCCTGGCGCGACTTGCTTCCCTAGGTTAACGCCGCCGGGCGGGCCGCCGGTTACCTTCAATTCATGCGACGCCCCTGGATGCGTCCACTCACGCCAAGCGCTCCAGGATCATCGCCATCCCCATCCCACCCCCCACGCACATGGTCTCCAGGCCGATCAGCCCGCCGGTCGCCTCCAGACCGTTGAGCAGGGTGCAGAGGATCCGCGCCCCGGTCATGCCGAACGGGTGGCCGAGGGCGATGGAGCCTCCGTGGGGGTTGAGCCGGTCGTCGAAGGGGTCGATCCCCAGACCGCGCGCCGAGGGGATGACCTGCGCCGCGAAGGCCTCGTTGATCTCCACCACGTCGACGTCGCCCATGGTCATGCCGGCCCGGGTCAGCGCCTGCCGCGAGGCGTCGATGGGTCCCAGTCCCATCCGCTCCGGCTCCAGCGCGGAGAGGCCCGTGGCGACGATCCGCGCCAGCGGCGGGATGCCGAGCTCCCGCGCCCGGGTGTGGCTCATCACGATCACCGCCGCCGCGCCGTCGTTGAGTGGGCACGAGTTGCCCGCGGTGACGCTGCCGCCCTCACGGAAGGCGGGTTCGAGCGCGGCCAGCTTCTCCAGCGAGGTGTCGCGGCGCGGACCGTCGTCGTCGGTCATCACCCGCCCGTCCTGCAGTGGCACGGGCACGATCTCGCGGTCAAAGAAACCGGCGTCCTGCGCCGCCACCGCGCGCTCCTGGGAGCGGAGCCCGAAGCGGTCCATCTCCTCGCGCGAGACCTGCTCGCGCTCGGCCACGATCTCGGCGGTGTCGCCCATCTGGACGTAGATGTCGGGGTAGCCCTCGGGGTTGCCCGGCTCCAGCCTCGGGTTGCGGCACGCGGGGATGTCGCTGGTGCCGTTCAGGTACCGGGTGGTCGACTCCACCCCGACGGAGAGGAAGACGTCGCCCTCCCCGGCGCGGATCGCGTGCGCCGCCATCCGGGTGGACTGCAGAGAGGAGGCGCAGTAGCGGGTGACGGTGGTCCCGGGGCAATTGAGCCTGGTCAGGATGGAGACGATCCGCCCGAGATTGAATCCCTGCTCGCCCCCCGGCAGACCGCACCCGCAGATGAGGTCGTCGATGCTGCCCCGGTCGAGGGCGGGAACGCGGTCGAGCACCCGCTCGACGACGAGCGTGGCGAGGTCGTCGGGACGCCAGCCGGTGAGCGATCCCTTGAACGCCCGGCCGATGGGGGAGCGGCCATAGGCGACCACGACGGGCTCAGGCATCGCTCCCCGCGGGGCCGGCAGGAGCCATGGTCTCCGCCAGCTGCGCCGGGCTGATGTTGGCTCCCGAGCAGATCAGCGCCAGCCGGCGACCCCGGAGCCGCGGTGCCAGGGCGGGGTCCAGGGCGGCGGCCAGGGGGGCGGCGCCGGCCGGTTCCACCAGGGTCCTGGTCTTCTCGATCATCAGCCGGGTGGCGCGGAGCAGCTCCCGATCCTCGATCACGACGAAGTCGGCGAGCAGCTCGCGCATGATCCGCTGGGGCAGCTCGAAGGCGGTGCCGGTGGCGACGCCCTCGGCGGTGGTGGTGTTGGGCCGCTCCACCATCTCCCGGGCGCGCCACGAGTCGTGCGCCGCCGGTGACTGGGCCGACTGCACGCCGATCACCTCGATCGATGGCCGGATCGCGCGGGCCACGATGCAGGCCCCGGACGCACCCGTCCCGCCACCCACCGGTACCAGGATGACGTCGATGTCGGGCTGGTCCTCGAGCAGCTCCAGCGTGGACGTCGCCACTCCTGCGATCAGGTCCGGCTCGTTGCCGGCGTGGATGTAGCGCAGGCCACGCTCTGTGGCGAGCGCCTCGCAGTGTGCGCGCGCCTCCTCGAACGCCCGGCCGATGCAGATCACCTCGGCGCCGAGGTCGCGCATCGCCTCGACCTTTACGGGGTTGGCGTGCTCGGGCACGCAGACCGTCGCCGCGATCCCGAAGAGGTGGGCGCCGTACGCGACCGATTGGCCGTGGTTGCCCGTGGAGGCGGTGATCACGCCCCGCCGCCGGGTGTCCGGGTCGAGCCGGCTGGTCAGGTTGATCCCGCCCCGGACCTTGAAGGCGCCGGTGGGGAGGAGGTTCTCGTGCTTGACCCAGACCTGGGCGTCGACCATCCGGTCGAGTGCGGGGTAGGAGCGGAGCGGGGCTCGTGGCAGGTGGTCGCGAATCCGGGTGCGGGCGGCCAGGACATCGGCGAAAGTCGGGGGCTGGAGCGTCATCTCTGGCGAAGGTAGCAGCCCGTCGCCGTGAGCCGTCTCGTGACCGGATCCTGACCTGGCGCACGCCCGCGCGACTTCCGGGGCTGGAGGATGATGGGCGGGTCGCATCCGACCCTGCCAGGCTGAGGAGCCCGCCCATGGCTCGCCCGATCCAGAGCACCATGCAGGAGGTGCCGCTCACCATCAGCGACATCTTCCGGCGAGCCGCGAGCCTCTTTTCGGCCAGTCAGGTGGTGACCTTCGAGGGGGACACCTCGCGCCGAGCCGACGTCTCCGAGGTCATCGAGCGGGTGGCGCGCCTGGCCGCCGGGCTGCGCTATCTCGGCATCAAACCGGGCGATCGGGTGGGCACCTTCTGCTGGAACCATCAGGAGCATCTGGAGGCCTACTTCGCGGTGCCGCTCCTCGGGGCGATCCTGCACACCCTCAACGTCCGGCTCTCGCCGGCGCAGCTCGCCTACGTCATCAACAGCGGCGGCGACCGGGTGGTGATCGTCGACGCCGGCTTGACGCCCCTCCTCGCCGCCATCCGGCCGCAGCTGACGACCGTGGAGAAGGTGGTCGTGGTGGGGCGTGCCGACACCTCCGGACTGGGTGCCGTCGTCGACTACGACGAGCTGCTCAAGGGCTCGACTCCGCTCCGGGCATTGCCGGTGCTGGATGAGCGACAGCCTGCCGCGATGTGCCACACGACCGGCACGACCGGCGACCCCCGGGGCATCGTCTACAGCCATCGCTCCATCTGGCTGCACTCCCTCGCGACCGTCGCCAACTTCGCCTTCAACGAGCACGACCGGATCGGCCTGATGGTCCCGATGTTCCACGTCAACGGCTGGGGCAAGCCCTACGCCGCCTTCATGTGCGGCGCCGACCTACTCCTCCCGGGGCGATTCCTGCAGCCGCAGCCGCTCCTCTCGTTCGTGGTGGCCGAGCAGCCCACCGTCATCGTCGGCGTGCCGACCATCTTCCAGGGACTGCTGATGGCGGCCCAAGCGGCCGGAGCCGAGCTCGACTTCATTCGCCTGGGGATCTGCGGCGGGGCCGCCGTGCCGACCACCCTGATGCAGGCCTACCAGCCGTGGTTCCCCCTCATCCAGGCGTGGGGGATGACCGAGACGTCGCCGCTCGGGATGGTCGCCTTCCCGCCGAGGGGAGTGGTCGAGGGCGACTCCTCGTACTGGTACTACCGGTCAAAGACCGGCCGCCCGGTGGCCGGTGTCGAGGTGCGCCTCATCGGGGACGGCGGCACCCCGCTGCCATGGGATGGCAAGGCGGTGGGGGAGGTCGAGGTCCGCGGGCCGTGGGTCGCGAGCTCCCACCTCGGCGGCGTGGGGCGCGAGCGGTTCCACGACGGCTGGCTGCGCACCGGTGACGTCGGCACCGTGGACGAGCTCGGCTACGTCCAGATCACCGATCGGACCAAGGACATCATCAAGTCGGGCGGGGAGTGGATCAGCTCGATGGAGCTGGAGAACCAGCTGCTGGCGCACCCCGCCGTGCTGGACGCCGCCGTGGTGGGCATCCCCGACGAGCGCTGGGGGGAGCGGCCGCTGGCCGTGCTCGCGTTCCGGCCCGGTCAGTCCGTCGACCCCGAGGATCTGCGCCAGTTCCTGACCGGGAAGGTGCCGTCCTTCTGGCTCCCCGAGTCCTGGGCCATTGTGCTCGCCATCCCCAAGACCTCGGTGGGCAAGCAGGACAAGAAGGCGATCCGCCAGCTCCAGGCCGAGGGGAGGTTGGAGGTCCGCCACCTGGTGCGTGTCGAGGCCGTCTGGGCCGATCGCCTCGGGGTGCCCAAGGGCCGGCGGTAGCGGCCGGCTCCGGCCGGGGAGCACGGCACGAGCCGGGGTTGCCGCGGACGGCGCTAGCTGATCCCCGCCGCCTCCAGCCCGACCTGGTGGAGGAGGCCGTTGCTCGACACGCCCGCCCCACCCACCGGTGAGTCCCCGCTCCGGTCGGTGAAGCGGCCGCCGGCCTCCTCGACGATGAGGGCCAGGGCGGCGAAATCCCAGAGGTTGGCTCGCGACGACCAGCCGATGTCGGCCGTGCCCCGGGCCACGGAGAGGTGGGAGAGCGAGTTGCCCATGCTGCGGCTGTCCCAGCAGCGCCCGGCCAGCGAGCGCAGGCGATCGTCCTGCCCGATGCGGACGAATCCGGACACGCTGGTGTGGGCGAGCATCGCCGCGTCCACCCGGTCGATGGCGGAGACGTGGATGGGCTTGCCGTCGACGGTCGCCCCCTCGCCCCGCGCCGCCGCGTAGCGCTGCCCGAGGGCCGGGACCGACGCGATCGCGCAGACGGTGACCCCGTCCCGCTGGAGCGCGATCAGGCAGGCCCAGGTCTCGTAGCCGCGGATGAAGCTGCGGGTCCCGTCGATGGGGTCGACCACCCAGCGGGTCCCGAAGGTGTTGGCGAAGTCGCCGCCGAACTCCTCGCCGACCACCCGCTCGGAGGGGCGGTGGACTCGGACCTGCTCGCGGATCAGCTCCTCGATCTGGCGGTCCGCCTCGGTGACCTCGGTGAGGTCGGGTTTGCGTTCGACGTGGAGGTCGAGGCTGCGCCACCGGCTCATGGCGATCGCGTCGGCCATGTCGGCCATCCCGTGGGCAAAGCGGAGATCGGGGTTCATGGGCTTAACCCTATCCAATCGCCACTCTGCCGGGCCGGGGCGGTGCGGTGAGCTCTTGCTGCCCACACCATCCAGAGAGAGGACCCCCGCGGTCGCCAGGGCTCAGCCCTGGGCGGTGGCCGAGCAGGCGGCGCAGGTGCCGGAGAACTCGAGATGGTGGGCGACGTCGACAAAGCCGGCGTCCGCCGCGACCCGCTCCGCCCAGCGCCAGACCACGGTGTCCTCCACCTCCACGGTGCGGCCGCATTCGCGGCAGACCAGGTGGTGGTGGTGCTTGGCGGTGTCGCAGTGGCGGTAGAGGAGCTCGCCGCCGTCTGACCGCAGCGAGTCGATGAGGCCGGCCGCGGCCAGGGTGCGCAGCTGCTGGTAGACGGTGGTCAGCCCCACCCGCTCCCCCCGGGCCCGGAGGGCGGCGTGGAGCTCCTGGGCGCTTCGGAAGCGGTCGGTCTCCGCCAGCACCGCGGAGAGGGCGCGCTTCTGCCGGGTCGAACGGACGTCGGCCGCGGGAGGGCCGGTGTCCGGGAGAGGAGACCCGCTCGTGGACAGGGGGGCGCCGGTGCCACGTGCCGCCGGCGGCTTGCTATCTGGAACCATACCGGATAAACTCTGTAACTGCATCCATTACCGGTAAGGCTACCACGGACCAGAGAAAACGGACCATGGAGATGATGATGAGACGCGCGGGGAGCCGGGGCCGGGGCGCTGTGACCCTCCTGACGGGTGCTGTCCTCATCGCCACCGTCGCCGCCGCCTGCGCCTCCGCCTCGGCATCGGACTCCGGCAAGATCGCTGCGGTCGGAGCCGAGAGCGAGTACGCCAACGTGATCTCGCAGATCGGCGGACCGTACGTGGCGGTGAGCGCGGTCATGAGCAACCCCAACACCGACCCGCACACCTTCGAGGCGAGCCCGCAGGTGGCCCAAACCGTGAGCGCCGCCCGGCTGGTGGTGCAGAACGGGGCCGGCTATGACGGCTTCATGAACACCGTCGAGGCGGCGACGCCCAGCTCCACGCGCAGGGTGATCGACGTCCAGAGCCTGCTTGGGCTGCCGGCCAGCACCGAGAACCCGCATCTCTGGTACAGCCCCACCACCATGCCCGCGGTCGCGCAGGCGATTGGGAAGGATCTCGCCGCGGTGGCGCCCTCTCATGCGGCGTATTTCACGGCGGAGGTCACGGCCCTCGACACCTCGTTGGGGCCCTGGACCGAGGCCATCACCGCGCTGAAGTCGAGCTTTTCCGGCGCCCCGGTGGCGACCACCGAGCCGGTGGCCGACTACCTGCTCCAGGCCGCGGGCCTCGACGATCTCACCCCGTGGCCCTTCCAGGCCGACATCATGAACGGGGTCGATCCGTCCGCCCAGGACGTGAGCCTCGAGCAGGCTTTCTTCACGGGTCACCAGGTCAAGGTCTTCGTCTACAACCAGCAGGTGACCGACTCTCTGACCCAATCACTGCTGACGCTCGCCCAGCAGAACGGCATCCCCGTGGTCGGCGTCTACGAGACCATGCCCACGCCGGGCTACGACTACCAGACCTGGATGGTGGCCGAGGTCAATGCCGTGCAGCAGGCGCTCGCACGCGGCGTGTCGACGACCCGGCTGTGAACGTCCCCGCCCCCGACCCGAGCACCGATGACGCGATCCTGAACGTCGACGGCATCAGCGTCTGGCTGGCCGGGCGGGAGGTGCTCCACGACGTCCGCTTCCGGATCATGCCGGGCGAGTTCACCGGTCTGATCGGCTCCAACGGGGCGGGCAAGACCACCCTCTTCCGGGTCATCCTCGGTCTCCAGACGTCGAGCACGGGGAGCGTTCTGGTGGGCGGCCGGCCGCTCACCCGGCGCAACCCGATCATCGGCTACGTCCCGCAGAAGATCTTCCTCGACCCCGACATGCCGCTCCGTGCCCGCGACGTCGTGGCTCTCGGCCTCGACGGGCACCGGCTCGGCGTGCCCCTGGGCTGGGGCCGGCGCCGCAAGGCCGTCGACTCCATGCTCGACGCCGTCGACGCGCGACGTTTCGCCGACGCCCGCGTGGGCAACCTCTCCGGGGGCGAGCAGCAGCGGGTCCTCATCGCCCACGCCCTGATCAGCCGGCCCCGGCTGCTGCTCCTCGACGAGCCGCTCGCCAACCTCGACATCGGGGCCGAGGGCGAGGTCGTCGCGCTACTGGCCCGTATCGCCCGGGAGCAGCGCATCGCCGTGTTCATCTCGGCCCACGACGTCAACCCGCTGCTCCCGGTGATGGACCGGCTGGTCTACGTCGCGGCCGGCAAGACGGCGAGCGGGACCACTGCCGAGGTGATCCGGCCGGAGGTCCTGAGTGCCCTCTACGGCCAGCACGTCGACGTGCTGCGCGTCCACGGCCGCATCCTGGTGGTGGCCGGGGCGGAGGGACCGTCCGGGGTCACCTTCGAGGAGACCGAGGGCGCCGCGGTCGGGCCCGACATCGTCTCGCTCCGATGAACCAGGTGCTGCACGCGCTCTTCGCGCCGGGCTTCTTCGCGAGCGATCGGGTGCACGCCGCACTGGTGGTGGGGGCGGTGGTGGCGCTGGTCACCGGGGCGGTGGGAGTCTTCACCGTGATCCGCGGTCAGGCCTTCGCCGGGCACGCCCTCGGCGAGGTGGGCTCGGCGGGGGGCTCGGCGGCATTCCTGGGCGGCGCCAACCCGCTCTGGGGCTTCATGGGCATCGCGATCGTCGCCGCGGGGCTCATCGAGCTGCTCGGGCTGCACCGGCCGCGGGCCCGCGACGTCGCGACCGGGCTGGTGCTCGGAGCCGGCCTGGGACTGGCCGCGCTCTTCCTCTACCTGGACGCGACCTCCTCGAGCACCACCGGGGTGACGGTGACCATCCTCTTCGGCTCCCTCTTCGCGGTGAGCCAGCAGATGCTGCCGAGCATCGTGGCGCTGAGCGTCGTCTCCCTGCTGGTGATGGCCGTCTGCTACCGGATGCTGCTGCTCAGCTCCCTGAGCTCCGATCTCGCCGCCGCACGCGGGGTCCCCGTGCGCGCCATCGGCATCGCCTACCTGGTGATCATGGCCGTGGCGGTTTCGCTCGCCGCCGAGACCATCGGGGCGATCCTGGCCACGGCCCTCGTGGTCGGCCCTCCCGCGACCGCGCTGCGCCTGACCAAACGTCCCGGCGGTGCGCTGGTGGTCGCCGGGTTGATCGGCGTCGCGGCGGTCTGGCTCGGCATCGTCCTCGCCTACGACAGCTACTACTGGCCGCCGGCCGGGCACGGCTGGCCGGTCAGCTTCTTCGTGGTGGCCCTGGTCTTCCTCTTCTACCTGGCCGCGGGCGCGCTGACGGGGATCGCGCAGGCGCGCCGGAGACGCCGCTGGGAGACGGCGCCGCGCCTGGCCGCGAGCGGGTGCGCCGAGCATCCCGGCGCCGCGGTGTAGAGGGGGCAGAGAGTGTTCTCCGGCTTCATGGTCAACACCTGGATCGCGGCGACGCTGGTCGCGGTGATCGCCGGCGTCGTCGGTTTCTTCGTCGTGCTGCGCGGCGCGGCGTTCGTCGCCCACGCCATCCCGCACGGCGCCTTCGGGGGCGCGGCGGGCGCCGTCCTCATCGGGGTCAATCCCATCGCCGGGCTCGGCGTCTTCGCCGTCGGCGGAGCCCTCGGCATCGGCTGGCTGGGGAGGCGCGGACGCCACGACGTGGCCACCGCCCTGGCGCTCGTGCTGATGCTCGGGCTGGGCGCGCTCTTCCTCTCCTTCAGCGTCGAGTACGCCGCGGCCATCTACTCGCTGCTCTTCGGCGAGGTGCTCGGCGTCCCATCGGACGAGCTGCTCCCCATCGCCGGATTGGGCATCGCCTGCATCGCCGCACTGGCGGTCCTCTACCGCCCGCTGATGCTCACCTCGATCGCCCCCGACGTGGCCGAGGCGCGCGGGGTGGGGGCCCAGCGCATCGAGACCGGCTTCCTGCTGGTGGTCGCGCTGGCGGCGACGATGACGGTGCCGGTGGTGGGGGTGCTCCTGATGTTCAGCCTGATGATCGGGCCCGCGGCGACGGCCGGGTCGCTGACCCGCAGCCCGCGCAACGCCATCGCTCTCTCGGTGCTCCTCGCCCTCGCCACGGTCTGGCTCGCGGTCGCGGTCTCCTACCTGACCTACCTGCCGGTCGGCTTCTTCGTCGGCACGCTCGGTGCCCTCTCGTACGGCGGCGCCCGGATCTGGACGGCGCGCCGCCGCGGGCGGACGGCGCCGGTCTGAGCGAGGCGCGGCCGCCGGCTGTCCGGCTCAGTGCTCTGCGCCCACGGGCCGCACCCCGACCGGCGCCGACCCCCGGATCAGAGCTCCGCGACCGCGGGCAGCACCTCCCGGCCGATGATCTCGAGCGGTGTGATCCGCCAGACGTCGGTGACCCGACCGTGGGCGACCTGGAAGCCCCGCTTGTGCAGGTCGCGCAGCCCGTCGACGAGCTCGCCCACGCGCTCCCCGTTGGGGCCGACGTCGAAGTTGAAGAGCACCGTCTTCTCGATCTCGTCGTAGTCGCGGCCCTCGGTCTCGCAGTGCCGGCGGAGCACGTCGAGCTTGTGGTCGAGGTCGGGACCGGGGAAGAGGTTGCAGGCCTGAGCGTAGCGGGCCACCAGGCGCAGCGTCTTGCGCTCACCGGAGCCGCCGATGAGGATCGGCGGGTGGGGGCGGCTGATCGCCTGGGGGGAGTTGAGGGTGCGCTCCAGCTTGGCGTGGGTGCCGGTGAAGGGTCCGTCGTCGCCACTCCACATCTGCAGGCAGATCTTGAGCGCGTCCTCCAGCAGCTCGAACCTCTCCGCGATCGGCGGGAAGTTGAGCCCCAGGCCCCGCGACTCCTCCTCATTCCAGGCGGCGCCGATCCCGAGCATGGCCCGCCCGCCCGAGAGGACGTCGAGGGTGGTGACCGCCTTGGCGAGCAGGCCCGGCTGGCGGTACACCACCCCGGTCACCAGGGTGAGCAGCTTGACCCGTGCGGTGTGCGCGGCCAGGTATCCGAGGGTCGTGTAGGCCTCCAGCATCTCGTGCTCGGGGGGCCCCACCCCACGGATCTGGAAGAAGTGGTCCATCACGCTCACGCGGTCGAATCCCGCCTCCTCGGCGGCCTGGCCGACCCGTGCCAGGTCGTGGCCGAGGCTGTCCGGCCCGCCAGGCCAGGTGTAGTCCGGGATGTGCAGACCCAGTTTCATGGCGCTGAACCTCCTGTGGCGAGACCGGCGGCGTGGGCGGCGAACAGCCGAGCGGCGAGGGCTGGATCGACATTACCCCCGGAGAGCACCATCGCGATGCGGGAGCCGGCGGGGGAGGGCGGGATGCGCCCGGCCATGAGCGCTGCCACCCCGACCGCCCCGGAGGGCTCGACCACCAGATGGAGGCGGCTCCAGACCGCGAGCATCGCCTGCTCGATCTCGGCCTCGGTGACGGTCACCAACGCGTCGACCAGGCGGCGCCGGACGATGACCTCGAAGCCGCGATCGCCGATGCTCAGGCTACGCAGCCCGTCGGCGATGGTCGCCGGGGGTGCGGCCAACCGCTCGTGACGGCCGCTCCGTGCCGAGGCGGTGGCGTCCGCCGCCAGCTCGGGCTCCACCCCGATGACCCGGACATCGGGCCGGGCTGCCTTGACCGCGATGGCGCAGCCGGAGATGAGGCCGCCTCCGCCGACGGGACAGACCACTGTGCCGAGGTCCGCCAGGTCGGCGAGGAGCTCGAGGCCGATGGTCCCCTGGCCGTGGATGGTGTCCCAGGCGTCGAAGGGGTGGATCATCGCCAGCCCGGTGCGCTCCTGCAGCTCGCGGGCGCGCTCCTCGCGGTTGGCTCCGGTCACTCCCTCGCTCACCACCCTGGCGCCGAGGGCCCGCACCGCGGCCACCTTGATCGGGTTCGACCCCTCGGGCATGACCACGGTGCAGTCGAGACCCAGGCTGCGGGCGGCCAGCGCGACCGCCTGGCCGTGGTTGCCCGAGCTGACCGTGATCACGCCGCGCGCATCCGGCGAGCTGCCGAGAAGGGAGAGTGCGGCGTTGAAGGCGCCCCGCACCTTGAACGAGCCGGTCGGCTGGAGCATCTCCGGCTTGACGGAGACACCGGCCGCGATCTCGTCAGCCGGGAGCGCGGGTGTGCGGCGCACGTGGCCGGCGATGCGCGATGCCGCCGAACGGATCGCGGCGGCGTGCTCGGCCAGGAAGCCGTCGTCGCCGCCCAGCTCCGCAGCTGCCTCAGGCTCGGTCACCATCTGATCAGGCTATCCGCCTGACCGCGCCTTCTGCTCGCAGCTCGAGCTGGTGTCTCGCCAGGGGCGGTGGGTGTCTGGTGCTTGCACCGGCGCTACGCCGGTGGTTCGAGCGCCTCCAGGCGCAGCTCGAGCGGCGGATGGGTGGCGGCGATGACCCGATCCCAGCCCGATTGGCCCGGTTCCAGCTCCCCGAGCAGGCTGAGCACGCGATGGAGCGCCTCGCCCCGGCCGGTCGCCGCCACCGCCCTGTCGGTCGCGTACTCCTGGTGCCGCGAGGCGACGGCGACGATCGGCCGGATGATGAGCCGGACCAGCAGCCAGGCCGGCCAGAGCAGCACCCAACCGACCAGCGCGATGAGCCCGTTCCCCTGCTGGGTCAGCCGGTAACCGGCGTTGTAGAGGACCACCAGGGGCAGGCCGCAGCAGCGGACCAGCAGGTCGCCCGTGCCGTCACCCGCCGCCCAGTGCTGGAGACCGTGGCAGAGCACCGCATCCAGGGCGGCGTCACCGGCCGGCCCGTCCCCGATCTCCTCGCCGAGGAGGCTGCGGCCGATGACCAGATGGCGGGCGTACGCCCGCACTCGCAGGTCGTCGCCGTCCGCGATCAGCACGAGCGGCAGCGACGCCAACCCCAGGTCCGCGGCCTCCTCCTCGAGCAACGGCATCACCCGGGACGCCTCGCGCCGGCTCATGCGGCGGAAACCGCGGAGGCGGAGCAGCCACGGCTCCAGAGTCACGCAGGCCGCGAGCAGCCCCAGCGATACCAGCAGACCCCCGCCGAGCGCGGCGAGAAACTGCAGGGGCTCGTCGACGAACAGCGCGACGAGGCTCGACACCAGCCCGGCGGCTGCCCCCCGGAGGGCGCCCCCAGCAACGGAGAGCGCGGCCCCACCGGGGCTGGCACCGCTGCTGCCGACGAGGGCCGCGCTGATCGAGGAGCCGAGGGCGGAGAGGAGGGCGCCGGCGAGGGCATCCGCCACCAGCAGCCAGATGGCCAGCCACACGCCCGACCAGGCGCAGACCAGGGTGACCGCCGCCGCCGCTCCGCGCCTGCGGACTCCGGCTCTGATCCACCATGCCGTCCCGGCGTGCCCGGACGGACCGCCGATGGGGGGTTGCGTCACCGGCGCGGGTGGGGGAGGGGCATACCCGACCGGAGAGGTCACGCGGGGTCCGCCGACACGGGTTGGAGCACCCGGAGGGTGGCCACACGCCGGCCGCCGACGATGCTCAGCACCACCGCCTCGCCCGTCGCCAGCTGCTTCATCACGTTGGGGTCCACGGTGTAGCGGTCGACCGCGCGCACCGATCGCCGAGCGGCCTCGCCGTCGTCGCCAATGGTCCGGGTCACCTGGACGCCCCGCTGCGTCCCGATGACGCGGGCGACCGCCTCGGCGTCGTCGGGGCCGACCCGGTGGGCGATGAGCACGCCGGCGCCAAGCAGGGCGCTGCGCAGCGCGTGGGCGGTGCGCGGGTCCGGAAGCTGCTGGGTGCTGACCACCGTGCTGACTCGCGCCTCCCGCGCCTGACGCAGGAGGTCGTTGATCTGCGCGGGGTCGTCCAGGGCCGCGAACTCGTCGAGGACCAGCATCGCCGGTGCCGTGTCGGGCTGCCGGAGCCGCTCGAAGGCCGCCTGCTTGAGATCCTGTATCAATACCCGGGCCATCAGCGCGGTGTCCTGGCTGACCGCCAGGGCGGGCAGGCTGATGTACGTGACGCCGGGGGAGGCGAGTGCGGCGGGCAGATCCAGCTGCGGACCGTCGCCGTCGAAGACGGCCCCGTACTCGCCGTGGAGGAGGGCGCCGAGACGGCTCCGCATGCCTTCGAACGCGTCGGCGGTGACGCCGCCGCGCTTGGCCAGGTCGGCCAGGTCGTCGGCCAGCTCCGGGGTGACATCGCGGGCGCGGTGGGCGAGGCCCGGCATCCGGGTGCGGTCGAGCTCGCGGCGCAGCCGCCGGATGGTGACCGGCTCGTCCAGCCCCTGGAGGATGCCTACCAGGATGGAGATCGTCTCCATGGCGATCACCCGGTACACCTGGCCGGCAGGCCCGTGGGTGAAGGCCGAGACCAGCTTGTCCGCGACCTGGGCCCGGCTGCCCACCGCGCAGGGGCTGTAGCCGAGCGTGCCCGGTGCGCCCGGGACCACCTCGCGGTAGTCGAGCCCACCGGCGGCGGCCAGCCGCCGGGCCGCCGCGCGCAGGCTCGCCCCCTTGGCGTCGACCACCAGCAGAGCCACCCCGGAGGCCACGGCCCCCTCCGCGAGCCGTTCGGCGGTGGTCGTCTTCCCGGAACCGGTCAGCCCGAGCAGGGTGACGTGCTGCGCCATGCCCTGGGGGACCGCGATGTCGAAGGGCTTCCGGGTGACGCTCTCGACCCCGAGCCGGACGAAGCCGGAGGGATGGTTCGTCAGATCCGACGATGGTGGGGGAGGTGGCCCTGGAGCCCGCGGGGGACGGCCAAATGGCGGCATTCGGCGGGGGATCGTCTCACGAACGCCGATCGCCGCGAAAGCGGGTCAATCGCATCGGGAACCGGCGCGCGAGTGCGCACTGGGGGTGGGATGTGATGGCGGCCTGGGTCAACGATCGCGAACGACCCGCCGGAGGCGGGGCTCGATCAGATGCTCCAATCCCCGCTCCGCCACCAGCGTTCGCATCCGGGACACCGCGACCGCGCTGGGCTGGTACCACCAGACGGTGTCCACCTCGCGGTCGACCGCGTAGGCACCGGCGAGCAGGTCGAGACGGGCCGAGCGCTTCGGGGTCAGGTCCAGCTCGATGGCGATCCGGGTGCCGGCCGCCAGCCGGAGGAGGCCGTCGGGCACCCGGCGCTGCCGCTCCCAGCGCCCGCCGGCGCGAGCGACCCGCATCCGGTCCCTGCGCAGCTCGCGCTCGGTCGTCCAGGCACTCCCGGGGTGGGCGGCCAGCAATTCCTCCGAGAGATCGACCAGGGCCAGGTTGTGGGCGATCCGGGCCAGCTCGAGCGATGCCGGCGCCAGGTCGCAGCCGGATAGGCGCGTGCCCGCAGGCGTCGCGCGCACCACCGGCGGGGCGGCCACCAGCACGCGGTCCCGGACCAGGAGTCCGATGGCCTCCAGCGCGCGGAGGCGGCGGAGCGCCGATGGAGTGGAGGTGAAGAAACGCGCGGCGAGCTGCTCGGGGGTGACCATGCCGTGGCGCACGGCGAAGCGCAGGACCTCGAGGTCACGCGCCGTGAGCCGCAAGGGTCAGACCCTCCGAACCCGCAGCGCGGGGTGGGCTTGCGCCATCCGGTAGTAGTCCTCGTCCTGCGTGACCACCGCCAGTCCGTGCTCCACGGCGGTGGCGGCGATGAGCGAGTCGGTGAGCTTGACGGTGCGGTGGACACCGGCCGCGCGGCAGTCCGCTACCAGCCGCGCCCATTCGACCATGACCGCCTCGCTGATGGGGATGGGATCGGCGGTGCGCGCCAGCGCCAGCGTGCCGGCGCGCCGGGCTCGGATGACGTCATCGGGAGCGCTCAGCACGCCGAGCTGGAGCTCACCAAGGGTGACCACCGAGACCCGGACCTGGTCGGGCAGCGCGCCCATCGGGCGGCTGACCTCGCGGGCGATGAAGACGGAGGTGTCGAGGAGCCCTGTGGAGGGTCCGCTCACAGCTCGCCCAGGCTCTGGCCGGCGAGCTGCTCCAAGTCGCGGCTCAAGCCGGGATCGGCGGCTCGCTGCTCGAGACTGTCGTGCACGTGTGAGCCGGAGAGCCAGGGGACGCGGCGCCCGTGGGGAACGATGTCGGCTACGGGCTCGCCGTTCACGGTGAGCGTCACCCTCTCACCAGCTCGCACGGCGTCGATCACCTGGGCGGTTCGGTTGCGCAGATCGCGGACTCCGACCTCCATGTGCGACACAGTAGCACATCCCTGGGGGCGGCTCCGCGATCGCGCCAGGGCTGCCGGCAGAGGGTGATGCCGCACACCTCGCGCGCGCCGCCCTGCAGACGCAGCGCCCGCGCCACCTCGTCCAGGGTGCGGCCGTCTGTGAAGACGTCGTCGACGACCAGGATCCGCCTCCCGGTGGTCCGGCTCCGATCCGGGACGTCGAGGGCGGGGCGGAGCTGCTCCTCGGCGACCCGGCGGCGCTCCCGGTGATCGAGCCAGGCGAGGCGCGGGGTGGGCCGCGTCTTGACGATGGTGGGGACGGGACTGGTGTCGAAGGGCCAGCCTCGTCCACATGGGACGTGGCGTGCGGCCTCGACCAGCATGGATCGGGTGTGGTCGAACTCGCGACCGCTCCGCCCGACGAAGGTCGGGCTGGCGGTGATGAGGTCAAAGTGCTCGACCAGGTGGCGCCGTCTCTCCATCAGCGCGGCCAGCATCCCGCCAAAGGCGGGAGCCCACTCCCGCGCCCCCCGGTACTTGTAGGCGTTGAGGGCGCCCTTCAGGGGGCCGGACCGTTCTGCTGCCGCGATGTTCCAGCGGAACCACCGCGCGGCACTGGCGCAGAGCGGGTTGGGGCAGCGTGACGTCCCCGCCGTGAACGGCCTTTCGCACACCCTGCAGCGGGAGGCCGCAGGTGCGGGGCCGGGGGCGGGAGGTCGTGGCGGAGCGGTCATGGTGATAGCGAATACACAGGGCAGATGGTAGCGGAGCGGCGGCTGCGGCCGTTTCTGGAGTCGCGGCGGGTTGGCGCCGAATCCCCACTTTCTCGTGCCGCTCGGCCACCATGGAGGATCGATCGGGGCACCGAGGAGACCGCGACATGGACATCACCCGTGCCGATCATGGGGGGGCGGAGCCCGGGCCGGAGAACTGGTTCGCCGGCGATGTTGAGATGGAGGAGCTGGCACCGGCACACGAGTCGGGAGGGGTCCAGCTGATGAAGCTCCACTTCGGGCCCGGTTCCCGGACCGCGTGGCACAGCCACCCGGCGGGACAGTTGCTCCATGTCACGGCCGGATTCGGATTGGTCCAGAGCGCCGGTGGAGGGGCAGAGGGGATCGGGAGCGGTGACACCGTGTGGGCGGGGCCGGGCGAGTGTCACTGGCACGGGGCCACGGCCCAGCACGCGCTGACCCACCTGGCGATCCAGGAGCCGGGGACAACCTGGATGGAGCACGTCAGCGACGAGGACTACGCCGCGGCGGCGGCTGCCGCCATGGGCGGTTGAGCAGGGGGCGCACGACCCCGAGGCCTGGAGTTCGAGGTGTCCTGGCTGGTGCCCGCGGCGCTGATCACGGCCAACTCCCAGGGCCGGATGGCACCGCTTGACATCGCCGCCGAGAAGACCCGCTACGGGGGTGACACCCGGGGGGGGGTGGGAGTCTCCGTTCTGGCCTGAGCGTCGGAGCGTCGGAGGCGCCGCCCGGCGGGCGCAGGAGGGCTCAGTGGAGCAGGGCCACCACTTCGCGGGCCGCCGGGGACATCGCCGGGTTGAGCTGGTGGAAGGTCCAGATGCCCCGCCGCGTGGAGATGATCAGCCCCGCCTCGCGGAGCTTCGCCAGGTGATGGCTGATCGTCGGCTGGCCCAGGTCGAAGGCCGCCGTGAAGTCGCAGACGCAGACCGGTTCGGGGGCCTCGGCGAGCATGTGGATCATCTGCAGCCGCGTCGTGTCCCCCAGGGCACGGAAGACGGCGGCACACTCCTCGGCGTCGGGCCCGGGGATGCGGGGAGCCACCGCCTGGCAGCAGCCCCGCGTGCGCAGGGGGATCGCTTCGAGGGTGGGGGCCTCGGCGGCGCCTGACATGACCCCATTGTACGCATTGACAACTATCGATGAGACCCGGTATGCTCCGGGCGACTGATCGACATCTATCGATGTGAGGAGCCGGTGATGGGAGTCACGGGGAGCGACCAGGCAGAGGGGGAGAGGGTTCGCGAGGCGGTCCGGGAGCGCTACGCGTCCGCCGCCAACGCGGTCACGAGCCGCGGGGTGGCGGCCGAGTCCGTGCTGCCCACGACCGTCACCGGCGCGTCGTGCTGCGGGGGAGTGAGTGCCACCCCGTCCTCGTGTTGCAGCCCCGCTGCGCCCGCCGACGTGAGCCGTGACCTGTACTCGGTCGACGAGGTGTCCGCACTGCCGCCGGCGGCCGTTCTCGCCTCTCTCGGTTGTGGCAACCCGACGGTCCTGGCCGAGCTGAAGCCCGGAGAGGTGGTTCTCGACCTCGGCTCCGGCGGTGGCATTGACGTGCTGCTCTCGGCGCGGCGGGTCGGGCCAACGGGATTCGCCTACGGCGTCGACATGACCGACGAGATGCTGGAGCTGGCCGCGCGTAACGCCACGCAGGCGCAGGCGGCCAACGTGAAGTTCCTGAAGGGCACGATCGAGGAGATCCCGCTGCCCGCCGAGGCGGTCGATGTGGTCATCTCCAACTGCGTCATCAATCTGAGCGCTGACAAGGGCACGGTCCTGCGTGAGGCGTTTCGTGTCCTGCGGCCGGGTGGTCGGTTCGCCGTCTCCGATGTGGTGGTCGAGGGGGAGCTCCCCGACGACGTCCGCCGGAGCACGGAGCTGTGGGTTGGCTGCCTGGCCGGAGCGCTCGAGGAGGACACGTACCGTGGACTGCTCGTCGGTGCCGGCTTCGAGGGCGTGGGTTTCGAGGTGACCCGCGACTACACCCCCGAGGACGCCGGCCAGGTGGCTGGGGTAGCCGGAGAGCGGGCGCTTTCCGAGGTGCACGAGGGTGGTGGTCGGGTGGTCAGCGCTTTCATTCGCGCCCGCAAGCCGGCGGCCTGCTGAGGCGGCCGGGGGATGCCGTCCGTCGCGCGCACCTCGGTGAGAGGGGATGGCGCACCGCCGGTGCCCGAGGTGCTCTTCGTCTGCATCCACAACGCGGGACGCTCCCAGATGGCGGCGGGCCTGCTCGACCACCGTGCCGGCGGTCGCGTCCGGGTGCGGTCGGCGGGCTCGCAGCCCGCGGCCCAGCTCAACCCGGCAGTGGTCACGGCCATGGCCGAGCTCGGGCTGGACATCTCGCGGGAGTTCCCCAAGCCACTCACCGACGACGCCGTTCACGCCGCCGACGTGGTCATCACCATGGGCTGCGGGGACGCCTGCCCCTTCTTCCCCGGCAAGCGCTACCTGGACTGGGAGCTGGAGGATCCGGCGGGCAAGCCGCTCGCCACGGTCCGCCGCATCCGCGACGAGATCGATGCGCGGGTGCGGAAGCTGCTCGTCGAGCTTGTCGGGGACGGCGGAGAGGGCTGAGCCGGCAGAGCGCCGGGCCGCTCCGCGAAGGGCCGGCTGCTCAGGCCGCCGTCATCGACAGCAGCGCGGTCACCGTGATCCAGTTGCGCGCGGTGGCGGCAACCTTGAACCCGCGCCCCGCCAGCAGGGTGGCGAGCCGGGAGCGCGGGATGCCCTCCGGGTGCCAGGCGTAGATCTCGCGGCCGATCACGGCAAATCGCTCCTCCGGGGTCGCGGCTGCGGCCAGTCGGGCGGCGATATCCGGGGCGGCCGCCGACTCGAGGAAGGTCACCTGGTAGCGCTTGGGGTCGGCTGCCGCCTCCGGCAGCGGGTTCGCGCGCACGACCGCCTCCAGCTCGAGGTGCGTGCGCACCACCGAACGGATCTCGAGCCCGTAACCCTCCGCGATCAGATGCTCGCATCTCCGTGCCGCCGCCTCTGGGGAGAGGGAGGAGGAGAGCAGCACGTTGCCGCTCTGGAGGTAGGTGGCGACCTCCCCGAAGCCGTCCTGGCTCAGCAGCGAGCGGAGCTCGGCCATCGGGATCCGGTTGTTGGGGCCGATGTTGATACCGCGCAGGAGGATGGCGCAGCGGGTCATGGTCAGCCGGATGATCGGCTCGAGCGCACCGTGGTGGACCGGGCACCCTTCCCCGCTCCGTTGGGGCCCAGGAAGCCAAAGACCTCACCCGGGGCGACGCTGAAGGAGACGTCCTCGAAGGCGATGCGCTCGCCGAACCGCTTGGTGAGGTGGTCGACCCGCAGCGCGGGTGGGCCGGCGCTCGGGGGTCTGGTGCTCACACTGGGTCCGCCTCCCGCTGCGGCTATGGGGTGGGGGTGGTCTGGGGCAGGATGAAGAACCCTGCCACCTGGCCCGCGTCATCGAACGTCGTCCGGCCGGTCGCCTGCCGCCGTTTGAAGCCGCGCCGGAACGTGAGCGGCACATGTAGGGTGATGGGGACGTCTACGAGCGTGTAGTCACCCAGCCGGCTGACCTGGGGTGCGGCCATCTCGACAGCCTCCCTCGCCTTGCCGGGGAGCTGCGCCCGGACCGACGACAGCAGCTGGACGGAGCAGGCGTCCAGCATCCGCTGGTTGAAGCCGGCCCGCAACGCGTCCCATTGCCGGTTGAAGAAGTGGTCGAAGAGCTCAACCGCCTTGGCCCCCGCACCGGGCAGGGGCAGCGTCGGCGGCGCGGTTGCACCGGTGGTGGTCGGAGGCCCGCCGAAGCGCTGCAGCACCGCCTGACGGGTGACGTGGAGCACGTCGCCGATCTCCGCCCAGGTGCGCCCATCGCGGCGGGCTCGGACGACCAGCCCACGCAGGATGTCCTCGACCACGACCCCCAGGCTCCGAGCGGCCGCGAGCGCGACCATCACCGGGTCGCCCTCCACCGGCTCGTCACCGCGGAGCACCCGGACCATCAGGTCGGCGTTGGCCTGCGCCATCCGGGCCATGACCTGGCGATCGAGGTCGCCCGTGGTCGACGGAGAGGCGGCTCGCGTTGCGGGCGCCGGGGAACCGGACGCCGCAGCGGCATGCTTGGGGTGCGTTCCACCCGGGCGGGGCGCGACCGACACTGTCCTTCCTGGCACGCTTGTCAAGGTACGTTACCGTTGACTGTTCGTCAAGGTGACTTACCAAGGCGCCGGAAGCCACGGTGATGGGCGCGGTCCGGGCAGAGCCGTCCCTTGATCTGCCGAGCGGATGCGCATATTATCCGACCGACAGTCGGTCTGTTATTCGGAGGCAGCCAGCCTTGCCCCGGACGGTGAACGTTGAGGCCCGCGCCATCCGGCGCGAGGCGTTCGTCGACGTGGCCCTCCGCCTCATCCAGACCAAGGGCTACGAGCAGATGAGCGTCCAGGACGTCCTGGACGAGCTCGAGGCCTCGCGAGGCGCCTTCTACCACTACTTCGCGTCGAAGATCGCCCTGCTCGAGGCTGCTGTCGACCACATCGTCGCGGCCGCCCTGGAGGCCGTGTCCCCGATCGTCACCGACCCTGGGCTGTCCGCCCCCGAGAAGCTCGATCGCCTCCTCTCGGGCATCGCCGGGTGGAAGGCCGAGCGGAGGGAGCTCATGCTCGCCCTGCTCGAGGTCTGGTACTCGGACGACAACGCGATCGTGCGCGACAAGGTGCGGCGGAGCACCGTCATCGGCCTCGGGCCTCTCCTCTCCGCGATCATCGAGCAGGGGAGGGCCGAGGGGCGGTTCTCCGCGAGCTCACCGGACGGCGCGGCTCGTGCCGTCGTGGCGTTGCTGCAGGGCGCCCAGGACATGGCCGGTGAGCTCTTCTTCGCCCGGCAGGCGGGTGAGATCACCTTTGAAGTAGTGGAAACCCGGATGGCGGGGTTGGCCGAGGCCCTCAGTCGAGTGCTGGGGGCGTCAGCTGGGTCTCTGTCTCTGATCGACGATGCCACGCTCCGGCTCTGGTTCGGTTGACGGGCGAGCGGAGATGGCCGGCGTGACGCGTGATGTGACCAGGAAGATCCCGCGCCGGCTGGCGCGACGAGGAGGTAGGTGAGCATGACAGTCGCGATCCGGACCGAGGGGCTGACCAAGGACTACGGGGAATCGCGGGGCCTCTTCGACCTCGGTCTCGAGGTCGCCGCCGGCGAGATCTTCGGCTACCTGGGGCCCAACGGCGCGGGCAAGACCACCACCATCCGGCTGCTCATGGACATGATCCGTCCCACCGGTGGGCGGGCCGAGGTCTTCGGGGTCGGCTGCCAGTCCCACCCGGTCGAGGTCAAGCGCCTGGTCGGCTACCTGCCCGGTGAGATGCCGCAATGGGGCGGGCTGCGCGGGCGCGATGTCGTCGCGTACGTCGGCGGCCTGCGCGGTCGCATTGATCCTGGTCGGGTGACCGGTCTGGCCGAGCGACTCGACCTCGACCTCGGGCGTCGCTACCGCGAGTACTCGTCGGGCAACAAGCGCAAGCTCGGGTTGCTGCTCGCCTTCATGCACCCCTCGCGCCTGCTGGTGCTGGACGAGCCGACCAACGGCCTGGATCCGCTGATGCAGCAGGAGTTCTACCGGCTGGTCGAGGAGGCCCAGGAGGAGGGCACCACCGTCTTCCTCTCCTCGCACGTGCTCTCCGAGGTGGAGCGGGTCTGCGAGCGGGTGGGCATCCTGCGGCGCGGTCGCCTGGTCCAGGTGGCGCGGCTCGACGAGCTTCACCACCTCCGCTACCACCGCCTGGAGGCGGACTTCGCCGGGGAGGTCCCGGTGGAAGCTGTGCGCGCTCTCGACGGGGTCGAACAGGTCACCGTCGAGGAGCACCACCTCTCGTGCGATGTGCGAGGTGGCTTCGGACCGCTGCTCCAGGTGCTGGGACGGAGCCAGGTTCTCAACCTGGTCACTCACGAGCCCTCCCTGGAGGAGGTCTTCCTCGCCTACTTCCGCGACGAGCCGGAGAAGGCGCCGGTGGCTCCCGGAGCCAGCGCATGACGGCCGCGGCGCCGGCGTCGCACGCCCCTCTGCCGGCCCTCGTCGCCGGCGGCGAGCGCGGCGGCATCAGGACGATGATCCGTTACGCGCTGCGCACCCACCGCTGGGCCTTCGCCGGCGTCGCCTTCATCGGGTTCGTGGGGCCGTATTCGACCGGCGCGTCGTACGCGGGGCTGGCGGCGACCGCGGCGGCGCGGGCCTCGTTCGGGCGCCAGACCCTGGCGTTTGGCCCGCAGCTCGCCTACCTGGTCCCGCTGCCGCTCCGCCCGGACACGGTCGCCGGGTACCTCTGGTGGAAGGGTCTGACCTGGATGTCCATCGTCGTTGCCGTGTGGGGGCTCGCCGCCGCCACTGGGCTGATCCGCAACGAGGAGGAGCGCGGCCTCATGGAGACCTGGCTGGCGACCCCGTTCAGCCGGGTGCGACTGCTCCTCTCCCGCGTGGGCGCATTCGCCATCGCCGCTCTCGGAGCGGTCGTCATCACCGCTCTGGGGACGGCCGCCGGGCTCGCGACCGGCAAGGCCACCGTCGCGTTTCCCGCGCTGGCCGAGCAGGGCGTGTCTGTTCTCGGTATGGCACTCGCCTGCTTCGGGATCGGGTTGGCGGCCGCCCAGCTGGCGTCCACGCGCCGGAGCGCGCTGGCCCTTGGCGGGGTGGTGATGCTCGCCCTCTACGCCCTGGACGCCCTGGCCCGAGTCAATCCGGGCCTGGACGGCTGGGCGGAGATCTCGCCATTCCACCTGGCGGACCTCACCACCGCGGTCGTGCCCGGCGGCGAGTTCGCCGGGGCGGCGACGCTCGCCCTGTACGGCATCGCGGTGGTGCTGATCGCGCTCTCCGCGCTCGGCTTCCAGCGCCGGGACCTATTCGGCTCGCTGCTCCGCCGACGGGCGGGTGAGACCCGGGCGGTGCGGTCGGCCTCCACCGTCCCCTTGCTGCGGATTCCCGTCCTGCGGAGCCTCTGGCAGCAGCGGCTCGGGCTCGCCGGGTGGGTGATCGGGAGCGTTGCGGGCGCGGCGTTCATCGTCTCGATCGCCCACGCCACCGGCAAGCTCCTGCAATCGGCCAGCGGCTTCAAGAGCTACTTTGTCGCGGCCGGGACCAGCTCAGCGGCGACAGCAGTGGTCACCTCTGTCTGGCTCAGCATCGCCGCCGTGATCGTCGCCGCCTACGCGATCACCCAGACCTCGCACTGGGCGAGCGAGGACGCGGGAGGGAGACTGGAGATGGAGATCGCCCAACCCGTCGCGCGCTGGCGGGTCGTCGCCGAGCGAGCCGTCACCCTCGTGGTCGCGGCCGTGATCATGGCCGCGGTCGGATCCGTGGTCACCGGTGTGGTCGCGCCCAGTCAGGGTGTGCACCTCGACACCGGAGGGCTCGTCACTGCGACGGCCTTGCTGGCACTGCTGGCGCTCACCTTCGGCGCCGTGGGGGCGCTGGTCATCTCGCGTCTTCCCCGTGTCGCCGTTCCGGTGCTGGCGGTGGTCGCCGTGGCGGGCTTCTACATCCCCCTTTTCGCGCCGCTCTTCAAGTGGCCGAGCTGGGTCCTGGATCTCTCCCTCTTCCACCTCTATGGGACGCCGCTCACCACCGGCGTGTACTGGACCGGGCTGTGGGTGATGCTGGCGGTCGTGGTGGTCGGCTTCGGCGGGGCCGTGGCGGCGATGCGCGTCCGCGAGGTCGGCAGTTGACCGGACGGGGCGGCCGGACCTGGTGGCCGACGCGGCGTACCCGCTCGTGCTAGCGTCGCCGGGAGATGTCGGATGATGCCGTTCCGCCCCGCCGCCCGGAGCTGTCGTTTGCCGGGTTCGAGAGCGTCGACATGCGGGTGGGGCGGGTGGTGAGCGCTGAGATGGCCATCGGCACGAGGGCACCGTCTCGGATCATCAGCATCGATCTCGGCCCGCTTGGCATCGTCCAGTCGGTCGGCCAGCTTGCCCTGGTGCCCGAGGCCGAACTGGTCGGGCGCAACGTGGTGGTCTGCATCAACCTGGGGCCGCGCAAGATCGGCCGGTACGTCTCCGAGGCCTTGGTCCTCGGAGTGCCCCATCCCGACGGCCCGGAGGGCCAGGCCCAGGCTACGCCGCTCTACGTGGACGGCGGTGCGGAGCTGGGCAGCCAGATCTTCTGAGACCGGTCATCCGCGCGTCCGGCTCGTCAGGGGCGGAGTGGCCGTTGCATGCGGACTCCCGGTCGGAAGCGGGTCGGCACCAATCCGAGGACGACGAATCCCAGCTTCTCGTAGAAGCCGAGTGCCTGCGGATTAGCGGTCACCCCCAGACGAACGCAACCGGCAATCGTCGCGGCCTCCGCCATCTCTTCGAGCAGGCGGCGACCGATGCCATGGCGCATGAGGTCGGGGCGTACAAAGAGATCGTCGACTTCCCACGCGCTCTCATGGAGGATCACCCACGAACTAAAGGCAACGATCGTGCCGGACTTCACGGCGACCCGCACCTGACCGCGGTTGACCAGGTCCACGGGTGCGGCGATCTCGTCCGGGTTGGCCTCGAGGAACGGCCGATCTTCGGCCCAGACCTTCGCCGAGGCGCGGAAGACCGCTTCGATGGCGGGAAGGTCGTCCGCCGTCGCTGCACGCGTCTCCATCCGGCCGGCAGCGTACCGCACCCGCCCGGCTGGCCCTCTGTGCCGTCCCCACCGCGGTCAGGCCCCGTCAGACGCCACTGATTTGGAAGTCCTCGTCAAGGGGGCTGGGGTTCCCGGGCAGGGCGGGAGCACGCCACCGGTCAGCGCGCGGCCACTAGCAGGGGCTAGGACCAATACCGTTTACTTAGCGGGATGAGGTGATATGCTGGGCGCACCCACGGAGGTGCGTCTGGATGCCAAGGTCGGGATGGCGGAAGCCGGAGTCGGATGCTCGGCTCTCGGACCACATCTCGATCG